>Ga0315296_10002411_pt1 | contig 15993 bp, 19 predicted proteins | sample YL17G14_18_MG_FD_203921 | JGI IMG/M metagenome (GOLD analysis project Ga0315296, IMG submission 203921) | Sediment microbial communities from Yellowstone Lake, YNP, Wyoming, USA - YL17G14_18 | ecosystem: Environmental > Aquatic > Freshwater > Lake > Sediment | place: USA: Wyoming | collected... | reverse complement strand
TAATGCTGAATATTATAAAACGAGCAAAGAAATTGCAGAAGGTTTAATAAAGCAGTTGACCAGCGCAATTTACTGGCAAAAATGTATGGAAAAAATCATAGCCGAAGGCATCAAAAATCTTTACGAGATTGGGCCTGGCAGGGTTCTGACCGGACTTATGCGGAGGGTCGACAGGAAGGCAAAGGTTATCAGCATAGGCACTTTACAGGCGATAAACGAATTGTTCGACCTTAAGCATGATTAGGAGCTTGTAGAAATGTCAGAAAAAAGATTGGCTGTTGTAACAGGTGCCGCCCGAGGTATAGGCCGTGCGGTTGTTCTTGAGCTGCTCAAGCAAGGTCGTGTCGTTGCCGGAATAGATATAAACGCTGAGCAGCTTAAAGAGCTTGAGAATGTTGTAAAAGAGGCAGGCTTTAGCTGTGAAACGTACTGTGTCGATATTACCGATTCAGCCGCTTTTATTGAAATCCTTGAGTCATTGGCTGACAAGCACGGGGGGATAGGAATCCTGGTGAACAATGCCGGTATCACTCGCGATAAATTACTTTTACAAATGAGTGACGAAGATTTTGATAAGGTCATTGATGTAAATCTTCGAGCCGCTTTTATTGCGATGCGTGTTGCAGCAAGGTCTATGGTGCGAAACAAGTTCGGCCGAATTATCAGTCTAAGCTCTGTAGCCGGCGTAATGGGCAATGCCGGCCAAAGCAATTATGCTGCGAGTAAAGCCGGCCTTATCGGTTTGACCAAAACCGTAGCTCGTGAGCTTGCGAAAAAGAATGTAACGGCCAATTGCGTTGCGCCGGGTTTTATCGTTACGGATATGACGGACAAACTGCCGGATGCCGTCAAAGAGACGGCAAAACAAATTATACCGCTGCAAAGGTTCGGCAGCGTTGATGACGTGGCTAAAGCTATTGCATTTCTTGCAAGTGACCAGGCCGGCTATATCACCGGACAGGTCCTTTGTGTGGACGGTGGAATGGCGATGTAATCTCATATCGCCTGGCTGATATTATTTATATATGATGTTCCGTGAGTGATACGTCTGTCTGAGGCGTATTTATCGATATACGGTTTTTAATAGGCAATGGTAAAAAAAATTAAAAAATATTATTGTAGCCGAGCACTCTTGCGGGTAGTATTACCTACCAAAATTAAACGGATTGGGTGTTTGATAGTGCTGGTTACTATTGCTAATTGCTTACTCTGAGGTTATGAAAGAAACTAAAACTTGTATGGAGGACAAAACAAGTGAGTGCTGATGATTTAGATGTTGAGGCAATCGAGAAGAGAGTAGTCGAGATAATAAGTGAGCAGATGGGCGTAGACAAATCAGAGATAACGCGTGAGACCTCGTTTATAAACGATTTGAATGCCGACTCGCTGGATACGGTCGAGCTGGTTATGGAGTTTGAAGACGAATTTGATATGAGCATTCCGGATGAAGAGGCCGAGAAAATCCAGACGGTCGGGGCCGCAATCGATTACATCGCAAATACAGCACGTTCCAAGAGCCAGGGATAGCAGATAAGTTTTTAGCATTATGAACAGACGACGAGTAGTTATTACTGGCCTGGGGTGTGTTACCGCCTTGGGTGAATCCGTTGAGGAGCTTTTTAGTGCGCTTTGCGTGGGTAAAAGCGGCATTTCCTATATAGAGTCATTTGATGTCGGTCCCTACCCGGTAAAGTTTGGTGGAGAGATAAAGAATTTCGATGTTACCAAATACATCGACTATCGGGAAGGTAAGCGAATGGATCGCTTCAGCCAGTATGCCATAGCAGCAGCGAGGCAGGCGGTAGATGACAGTAATCTCGATTTTTCACGGGAAGATGTTTACCGTGTAGGTGTAATTGTGGGGACGGGCATAGGGGGTATTAAGGAGATTGAAGACCAACATATAAGGCTGCTGGAAAAGGGTCCCCGGCAGCTTTCACCCTTTACTGTACCGAGGCTAATGGCAAATGCAGCAAGCGGTAATATTGCAATTCGGTATGGTTTGCGCGGCTTGAATTTCGCTGTTTCGAGTGCCTGTGCATCGGGTAGTCACGCCATCGGCGAGGCCTTTTGCAAGATAGTTAGTGGACAAAGTGACATCGTTATAACCGGCGGGACCGAGGCAGCTCTTACCCCTGTAGGATTAGCTTCATTTTGCGCTGCAAGGTCACTGAGCACTCGAAACGATGACCCTTCGGCGGCTTCAAGGCCGTTTGATAAGGATAGAGACGGCTTTGTCCTCTCTGAGGGGGCAGGTATCCTTATCTTAGAAGAATACGAACACGCCAAGAAACGTGGTGCAGATATATATGCAGAGCTTCTCGGTTATGGTGCGACCGATGACGGCTATCATATTACCGCCCCCCTGCCGGCAGGCGAAGGCGCAGCAAAAGCAATGGAATTAGCCATAATCGATGCCGGCATCAAACCGGAAAAAATCGACTATATCAACGCACACGGGACCGGCACGGAGCTGAACGACATTGCTGAGAGTGTGGCTATAAAAGCCGTTTTTGGTGAGCATGCTTATAAACTACTTGTCAGTTCGACAAAAAGTCATCTCGGTCATCTGCTCGGGGCAAGCGGTGCAGTTGAGCTTATAATATGCGTAAAAGCCATTAATAAGTCGATTATCCCCCCTACCATCAATCTGGAAAACCCGGACGAACGCTGCGATTTGAAGATGGATTACGTCCCGCTGAAGGCACGTCAGGCCAAGGTTGATTATGCACTGAACAATTCTTTTGGCTTTGGCGGCCATAATGCCTGTCTGGTTGTTGGAAAACACACCGGCTAACTTTACCACCGAAACCGCTGAGTCCGCAGAGAAAATTAACCACGAATTAACACCAAAAATAATCCAAACAGTAATCAATCTATATCTTGCTGATTTTATTGATTTACCCAAAATCATCCGTTGAATTAAGGAAAGCAATTGTTAAAATGGTATGGTTGGAATAACCTCCGAAAAGTATACAAGTTTGTGGGGGTAATTCTAAGTGAGGTTAGCACGTAAATAAGGTCAAAGCATTAGGAGAAAATATAGATGTTAGAAGGAATAGGGGTAAGTATTAATGTTTTTCTTGCCGTACTTGCTCTTTGGGGTACCTATTTAGGTCTTAGACGACAACTTCCAGCCCCAAGAACGGTAGGTATGTGGTTATTGTTCTCAACATTATTAATCATTTCTTCCGCTGTGTTGAAATGGTATGTGGTCAAGCAAAAAGACAAAGACATACTTTTAGCTGGCCTTCCAGAACCTTTAATGCTGGAACGGTTGTTGCAATGGGAAAGAGAGGAACAACAGAAAAACTTTGAAGATAAAGCTAATGAAATAATAGGTGAAATTAAAACGACTTGCTTGGGGTTAGATACTAAAGAAATTCACAAACAAATTGTATCCATAATTTTATCTCGAATGCGCAGTTTTGAGGAATCGTCAAAAGCATTCAAGATATTAGAATTATTTCCTGACCCAAAGGGGAGAGATTCACTTGCCCAGTGGGTAGAGAATATAGAAAAAAAGAGTGCCAATGATGTGCTCTTGAACAAAGTCGAACAGGAATGTAAGAAACACAGGAAGCTCATCAAAGCTCTATCAACTCGTGATGGACTATCACTTATGTTCTCGTCTTTTGGTCTTAAACCAAAAGACTTTTTTAAGACTATCATTACTGGCGCAAGTGAAGTGGACGATGAAACTGTTCGCCTATATAAGCAGACAAGAGCTTCGTTATCCAAGTCTAAAATATAATACAATCTGCGGAGATATTTATAAAGTTTTGTTTGGGGGGTTATTTCGACCACTTTAAAAGGGATTCGATATGAAACTGTTAAAGGTTGAGATACCGAAGTCAAAACTGTCTTCGGTACCAAAAAACGAAAGAGTATTTTTCGTCCAAACAGGCAATCTGCTAAATGATTTGAGTATGTTGCAGAAGCTTACGCTTTTTTCTACCAACGTAAAAACTGCAAATCAGATAGTACACATGGCCCAAAATATGCAAACATTGTCTCTGATAAGAATTCAGGCAGGCAAATTGCATGAAGGTTGGCAACTACTGCAAAAGAATTTCTTTGCTACTAAACTCTCCCTCGAGTACGAAAAGGAGCTAACCGCCCCGGAAAAAGAAGACCTTCAAAAGCTGAAAGCTTACTTTCATAAAGACAAGAATCTGATTTCTCTAATTAGAAATAAGTTTGCTTTTCATTATTATCCATCGTCAACGGAAATTAATCAACTAATTGATGGGTTACGAGAGGAAGAAATTTTTGAAATATTTATGTCAGAATTTTATGGGAACTGTGTTTTTTCTATGTCTAATGTCTTGATAACTTATCTGATTCTGGAATACACTGGGGTCGAGAACACAGACGAGAACACTGACAAAGCAATGTTTAAGTTGCTACGTGACGTTACAGATGTTACGAGATGGTTCGGAAGTTTTCTTGGAGGTTGTTTGCTGGTTTTCACCAAGAAACATTTAGGATTAAAATCTACAGAAGTGGAAATACCAGAGCCAACTAATATAAATGAAGTAACTTTACCTTATTTCATTAGCGGCGAGAGAAACTAGAAACTGAAACAGTTATCTATTTTTTTATTCAACCTAATACTTACTCTGAGAATAAATCACCTAAAAATATGGATTCCCACTTTCGCGGGAGTAACAGTATTAATTATTATTGATTATTTTTCTCTGTGCTGCTCTGTGGCCAAACAAAAACAGTGTTAATCCGTGAAATCCGTGGTTAATTTTTCTTAGTGACCTTGTGTCTTCGTGGCAAAACGTCAATCAAATGCGCAAGGGGGTATGACCAAAAATCTATTTTTTGAAAATTTTTTTAAGCTCTTTATTGACAACAGTTTAATCCTGTCAATCCTGTCATAATCATACTAAATTTCGCATAATTCGCGCAAGTCCGCCCAATTATGAGAGAACGAGAGTCTGTTCTCGAAACGGACTTGTCCGCCGTAGCTTTAGCATAGGCGGAAACCCCTTAGGGGAATTACCAATTAACAATAATCAGTTATCAATAATCAATAAGAAGGGGAGACTAAATTATGGCAACTGAATCCCAAATTATCGCAAACCGTCTTAACGCACAAAAATCAACAGGCCCGCGCACCATCGAAGGCAAGACCGTCGCCTCTCTGAACTCCGTCAAACACGGCCTCTTGGCCGAAAGCGACGTTATCTCATCAGAAAACCCTGCCGACTTCGACCTCTACCGTCGACAGTTGCTCGATGAGCTAAGTCCCGTCAGCCCGCTGGAATCTATGCTCGCCGAGCGCATCGTCACCCTCTCTTGGCGATTGAAACGCGCTGGACGTTTCCAGAATCAGGCCATCGACACACTGAACGCCGACCAGACTAACAACCCGTTAAAAAAACTTACCCAATCTCTGTATTTCCGTATTGCTGGCGAAACGCCGGGCAATGCGAACAGCTCTAACGGCGAACTGGCTCTTGGTCGTTTGGCCGTAAAAGACTTTGGAAATGAACGTGTCCTCGACCGCCTCTTAATGTATGAACGCCGAATTGAGCACAGTTTCTACAAAACGCTCCTCGAATTCCAGCGGCTCAATATTACAAGGAAACTCAAGGATGAGGGATTATAAAATACTTTTGAATCGATTGCCTGATTCTCTAATTCACCAATTCTCTAATTCGCTAATTCTCTCCGCTTCGGCGGCAACGGAGATTGTCTATCAACTACGAACCACGAGTCACGAGCGACGAGACACGAGACACGAATTATGCGAAACGAACCCAATTTTAGAAACGCTGAAAATGAACGTAATCCATTATGCGACAAATTATTATGAAAGAAAATCGCCTCCATCGACGTTGGAAAAACGAACCCAAACGAACCCAATTTGTCCTGAGCGGAGTCGAAGGGCCTGCACTGAGCTTGTCGAAGTGTCGAACCTATTTAAGAGGGTAGGCAGGGTAAAGTTTAAAACCTCATTGAATCTGCGAAGGCGGATGTGAAGTCTTTTTCGTTGGCAAGCTCGACGTATTCGATTTTGCGGGCGAGTTTTTTGGCCTGCGTTCGGCATTTTCGACTGATAAGGACCATCTCGGCGCCGCTGGATGCGGCGTTGCCGACAAAATGAATCTTCTCCGCCGCAATATCAGGCAACAGGCCAATACGCAATGCACTTTCCCGCCTGATGTAATTGCCGAAGGCGCCGGCCAAAAAGACCTGCTGAATATCGCTGTCGCCAATGCCGATTTTTTTCTGCAGAAGTTTTATGCCGGCTCGTATGGCGGCTTTTGCAAGCTGAAGCTGTCGGACATCATCCTGGGTTAAGAAGAGAGACCGCTCACTTACGTTCGGTTCTAACGAACCCCCACCACAAGGGTGGGGGCTAAACAAAACCCTGTGGAGGTAAAACGCTGGTTGGCCATTATATTCTGTAATTCGCGAGCGAATGGCCGGCGGCAAATCAGGCGGCAATTTACCGGGTGCGACAAAACATCCCGTTGCGTCAACGATACCAAGGTCGAGCAGGACCGCCATAGCGTCAACAAGGCCGCTGCCGCATACCGAATGCGGCGGGCGGCTGCCTATCACGTCAAAATCTATATCATTATCATTTACAATAACGGCTTCTATCGCACCTTCCACCGCCCTGCTGCCGCAGCTTATCCTTGCTCCTTCGAAGGCCGGGCCGGCGGCGCAGCTTGCTGCATAGAGTCTGCCGGAAGTGCCAAGGACTATTTCGCCGTTTGTGCCGATGTCAACCGCCAGAGTCGGTTCTTTAGCCGAACCTATGTCAACTGCGAGGGCGACGGCTGTGGTATCCGAGCCGACAAAGCCGGCTATATTCTCGACGGTATGGACATTGCCGGCGGGATTAATCTGCAACCCCAGCTTTTCGGGAGGAACATCTTTGGCTTCGAGTGTAACGGCATTGTATGGTGCACTGCCGAGACTGGTAATAGGCAGTTTAAGAAAGATGTGATTCATAGTTGTATTGCCGACAGCGCAGGTCTCATATATTTGCGCTGCATTTATGGAGACCTCATTGCAAAGTTGGGCGGTAAGTTTGTTTATGCAGTTTATTATTAATGTGTGCAACTTGGCCAGTTTCGCATCGGTTTGAGCGAAGGCAATCCTGCTGATAACATCATCACCGTATCGGGTCTGCGGATTCAGGTCGGCCTGCGTTGCCAGACATTGTCCGGTTGTCATATCAACCAATTTTGCGACAACGGTTGTGGTGCCGATATCAATGGCTATGCCGAGGATTTTGTCGGAGGTATCCGGTTTTTTGTATTTTTTATATACGTCAGGGCGAACCTTGGTTTTTGCATCGATGCCAGCGGTGAGGATTTTCTGCTCGAAGAACCTTGAGGTTGGTGGGATTGTTACTATAAGGTCGCTTTGAATGTGGTGCTGACAGGCCAAAACCCGCTGACCGCCCGGCTCGAGGTTCACAACGCACTTTTCGCAGATGCCCTTGCCGCCGCAGACATTGTTCAAGATTATGCCTGCCTGGCCTGCGGCTTCGAGCAGCGTTGCACCTTTATGGATTGAAATTTCCTTGCCGTCGGGCTTGAAAGCTATATTGAAATGTTTCATTTATTGTGGTGCGCATTTTGTATCAGGTATATTTTACACGATACCCGATACGAACCAACGCCTAACGAATAATTAACTTATTTTATGTCGGACTTTCCAGCGGGCGTGCCTTTTTTTACTGCCCACCTTGCGCCTGCGTCTTGGCTTTCCCATTTATCTCTCCGTTAAATTACCTAAAATCTTTGTTCCAAAATACTTTCAACACTTTAGAATATATGGTATCATAAGCTAAAAGTAAAGGATGTAAAAGGGCAAATTTTTTCGGCTGATTTTTGCCGATTCAGATTGTGGTGTAAAAATGATTCAATGCAAAGATTGTGAATTTTGCGAGATTGGTCCGGACGGCCGAAGGACCTTCAAGTGCGACCCGTTTGCAAATATCAAGGAGCCGGAGTGTATAGCAAAATGGCAGCTGATTCGTCTTGATATGCTGGTAGCCAATTATCAGGGGATGCTTAAGTGGTATGAGAAACTGGCGCCGCTGCAGGACAAGATTTTCAAGTATATGAAACGCGAAATCGACGATATAGACGAATCCGAACAGTGGAAGCTCGACGACGAGGAAGAGGAAACAGACAAATAGTAAAGCTGCCTGCAACAGAGGAATCTGCGAAAAAGCATTCTCAGTTTTTTATTTCAACTTTCATCGAAGCTGTAGCCGCAGGTCTCGGCCGTGAGCAGCTCCGATTTGGTGCGGGGGTATTTGCGGCAGCTCAGCGGTCGCAACGAGTAGATTTTGCAGGTGCACAGGCCCTGCCCATCGGTACTCAAGAATGGGCAGCGATTCGGCAGACTGCAACACGTGCCACATCGTCTGCAGGCACCCTTGCGGTTTTTGTCAACCGGCAAAACACTGGTTGCCGTTCGTTTAAGTTTAGCAGACCACGTATTTTTCGAAAAAAGCTTTGTTCCGATGTCAGTCATAAATACAAAACTTAAAGTAGCATTTTTTTGAATTTTTGCAATAAATTGTTTAAAAAAGCCGTCTTTATTTGTGAGAAAAATCCTTAAATATGGCAGAAAGCGACCATTTAGCCCAGATAGTCAACGGCTGTAAGAAAGGTGATGCCGGCAGTTTTTCTCAGCTTGTTGATATGTACGCCAAGAGGTGTTACGGCTATTTTTACCGATTGACCGGCAGCAGAAATGTCAGCGATGATTTGCTCGGCGAGCTATTTGTCAAGTTAGTGGAGAAGATAAGTTCCTACAAAGGCGGCTGTTTTGAAAGCTGGCTGTTCACAGTAGCATCAAATGTTTTCCACGACCACCTGAGAGAAAAGCAGCGACAGGAAAGATTGCTCAATGCTGAAAAAAGACAAATTGAATCAAAAGCGACAGAAGCTAAACAATACATCAATGAGAGGATTGATAAATTGCAGGAGCAGCTCGGCCGGCTGGATGCGGATACGAGAAAATTGATTATCCTGCGTTTTTATTCGCAGGTAAGTTTTAAGGAAATAGCAGCGATGCGGCTTGAGCCGATAGGGACGACATTATCGAAGCTGCACAGGGGACTGAAGAAACTGCGGCAGTTAATGGAGCAATAGTGATGAACGGTCGAAATGAAGAAAATCTCAAAAAGTTATTGGAGAAATTGCTCAATTCGGAAGATGCCGAGCAATTTGAGCGGGATGTTCTCGAAGGCGAGCAAATCCTTCGCGAGTATTCAGCGCCTGAGCCTGATAAACAGCTCATAGCCAATATAAAGGCTGATATTGCAAGAGCAATACTGCGCAAAAAGACAAGACGGACTTATTATGAGGCGGCGGTTGCGGCAGCGGCGGTCATTCTGCTGGCGATTGTAGGCGTAAAATTATTCAAACAAAACGCCACTAAACCAGAAAGGTTCGTTGCCGCATCGATAATACCTGCGGCGGTATGGGAAAGTGAAGGTTTAGCCGCCGACGATGAGAACATAGCGGCTCTGACCGCTGAAATCGAAGAAGTTGAAAGCGAGATTCTGGCTGTGAAGTCAGGTGAAAACGGAGGCAATGGGCTCACGGACCTGGAAAAACTGGAAATGGAACTGGTAGAAATAAATAGTTCTTTTTGGGAAGGATAGATGTTGGCCACAGAGGACAAAAGTATTTTTTAGCCACAGAGAACACAGAGGACACAGAGATAGAAATAAACAGTTTTTTTGAAAGGATAAGATTATGAAAACGACTCACAAGATAATTCTAATACTGGCGGTTATAACAGTGGCGTTATGCGCAGCCCCCCTGCCCTGCCGGGCTGAAGAAAAAGAAGGCAATAGCATCTGGCTCAAAGATGAGCCGGGACACAGGCACGGACGGCCTGAACTGACAAATGAGAGAATTGAACGGATAATGAAGCAGCTGGCAGAAGGCGATCCGGAAGAAGCAAAAGCGTTGGAACAATTGCGGAAAGAGGACCCTGAAAAGTTCAAAACGGAACTTAGAAAAGTTATGCGAGAACGCTTCCATCAAAGATTCAGAGGACATACAGAACAGGGCTTCGGCCCGCCCGGCGCACCCAATATGCCCGAAATGCAGGGTATGCCTGGAATGCCTAGAATGCCCGGTATGCCGCCTGAATGGGCAGGGATGGGAAGGCAGACGGAATGTCTCGAATGGCTTGAGAAAAATTACCCCGAGGAAGCAAAAAAGTTAGCTGAACTTAAAGAGGAAAATCCGGAACTATACTGGAGGAAGCTGGGACTTTGTCTGAGGAAATACGGCAGGATTGCAGAGGCATCGAAAGATAATCCAAAGCTGGCCGAAGCGCTTAAAAAAGACCTGGACCTAAGGCAGCAGCAGGATGCACTGCTCCAGAAGATTGAGGCTGCAAGCGGCGATGAAAAGCAAAAGTTAATCACGGAGCTGGAGGGGGTGATTAGCAACCGGTTCGATTTGATTGTGGAGCGAAAGCAGATAGAATACGAGCAGCTAACTAAAAAGTTAGAGAGGCTCAAAGAAGAAATCGAACAAAACAAGGCGCAGGTCGAGAAGTGGAAGGATACCAGCTTTAAGAGCGAAAATGTAAAAGCGCGAGTTGAAGAGCTGCTCGGTCGAGCCAAGAACTTTAAGTGGGATTAGACCTATGTCTTGTGAACTGTGACTCGTGTCCCGTATTTAAGGGCTAAAAATGAATGAGGACTTACAGATTTTCCGTAAGTCCTTATTTTTTTTCATAGCCTGCTTCGATTTTGCTCAGTTTCGGTGGCTTTTTGGAGTATATTTTTTTCTTTTGACGTTAGGCTGTGTATGCCCTGGTCGTGCACCTTTTGCAGGATGCGGTCGACGTTGGCCTGCAGGTTGTGCTCGGCGGCCATTTTCTTTTCCCATAAGCGTGAGCGGATTTTTGATTTTAGCCTAACCCGCCAAGAGTAGGAAAATACATAAAAAGCGCCTGCTGCCATACCGGCGAGGTGCGCTGCGTCGCCGCCGGCATTTGGGCCCCTTGATATTATAGCAAACAGGTAGATGCCCGTGAAAACGACTGCGGCAACCCTTATCGGCACGGGGAAAAGGAAGATAAAAATTATGAATTGCGGAAAAAGGATAGCACAGGCAGCCAACACGCCGAGGATTGCGCCGGAGGCGCCTACCATAGGAAAAGGCGGCAGAAACCCAACTGCAACAAGCAGAAGATAGAACAACCCCCCTGCTACGCCACAGCCGATGTAAAAAATGAGAAATCTTTTGCCGCCCCAGTGCCGCTCAAGCGATGGACCCAAAAAGAACAAGCCGAGCATATTAAAAAGGATATGAAACAGGCCGCCGTGCAAAAACTGATATGTGACAAGCCGCCAGAGCTGGAGCATCATAAATAAAGAGGCCGGATAAAGCGAAAATATGGACGTCAGCAGCTTATCGCCGCCTATGACCTGCACAAGATAGACCGCGATGTTAATAATCAGCAGGCGTTTAACCATCGGAGTAGCCTCAGGCAATCCCATCCTCATCTGTGGTACATAATTGTATCGATGCTGGAAATTTTCCTGCGAGTAATCTCTATCGTATAAGCCCATATAAAAAAAACTTAAAAGTAAAAAGTTAAAATTAAAAGCTGTTGTTATTTCTCTATTATATTGTATCGTCAATACTGGTAGTTGTTCAACGGGAAAAGACCCAAGACTCAAGACCGAAGACCAAAGACTTAAGGTTTTGTTTTCATTTTTTCAAATACTACCATTAAAACAATACCCAAAATCACCATATAAATTACCAGATTTTGAGAAACCGTCCCTCCCTTGTAGATTGTCCACCAGCCAAACTCGAAGGGATTATCGTCGCGCAGAAATTCCAAAAAGAAACGTGCGATGCCGTAGAGTATGAACATCAAGGCAAAGGTGCAGCCGGGCCTGGTAAACAGCTTTTTGGTTTCTCGGGAAGTTTCGGCTTTTCGAGACCTTCGCCAGAAAAGATAAAGTATTAAGCACAAGACAGCGCCGTTAGCCGACGAATACAGTTGTGTGGGGTGGACAGGCAGGCAGCGATAAGGGCCATTGTCAACCAGAGCCTTTTGCTCCTGCGTCAGATGTTCGTATGGTTTTAAATCCTGGACCCACATACCATTTTCGTCATAGTAGCCGAAAAAATCAACGGGCAATTCTATTTGCGGCTTAGCCCGGTTTCTTTTTAGGTCCGCGTGTGCCTGACTGTAATATGCAGGTGAATGTATGTGCAGAGGCGAATGATAGGGAAAGCGAACGGCCCAGGGCAAATTTGCGGGTTTTCCGAAGCAGCAGCCGTTCAGGAAACAGCCGATTCTGCCGAACACAAGCGCTAACATCAGGCCGATAGCAAGGATATCAAGGTAACGGCGGATAGGAAGCTTTCGATACCACAGATAAAGGGCAATGACGGTGATGGCTAAAATCACGCCGCCCAGCAGCTCCAGGCCGCCCTGCCATATTGCAAAGACAGAAAGCGGGTCTCCTCTGAAGCGGTCGAAGTAGTGAATTACAAAAAACAAACGGGCCCCTACAACGCCGGCGATGAGCGAATAAAGAGCCGCATTGGTGATTAGTTGAGGGTCGGGGGTGATGTCAAGGCTGAGGTGTCTTATCAGAAAGACGGCCGCAAGAAAACCAATAACCATCATCGAACCATAGCTTGGTACCGGCCAATTGATAAAGGGTATCTTGAAAAGCACAGGATACATTTAAATCGTATCTCGTATCTCGTGAAACGTATCTCGTATTTTATTTTTCTACTTTACTCTTTGCGCTTTCGAGAGCTGTTTTTTACAGAATCTGTTTTATTTTGTTGTTTTTGTCAAGAACAACGATTTTCGGTTTAAGCTTTTTGGCTTCGTCAGGCGTAAAAAGGCCGAAGTTAAGAATGATAACGACGTCCTTCGGCTTAGCAAGCAGGGCTGCCGCACCGAGTATGACGACCCGGCAGGAATCGGCTTTTGCAGGAACAGCGTATGTTTCAAATCTGTTACCGTTGTTTAAGTCGGCGACCAAAACAGACTCGTAAGGCAAAATGCCGGCTGCTTCCATCAGTGTCGAATCTATCTGGATACTGCCGGGATAGTCCGGCTTTGTATCGGTGACCGTTGCACGATGTAACTTGCTTTTTAATACTTTTAGAAGCATATTAGCATTATACATTTATCGACCGCCGACATCTATCATTATATTGTCGATTAGCCGGGTTGAGCCGATTCTGACGGCAACTGCTACGAGAACTTTGCCGGCGATTCGGTCTGTGCTTTGAACCATTTCGTCGTCGACAATATTGATATACTCTATTTTAATCGATGGAGCCTGATTTAGTATCATGCGCATCTGACTAATAATTGCATTGCAATCTGTGATGCTGGCGTTAATCATCTCCTGCGCTTTTTGAAGCGACTTATAAATATAAGTCGCTTCTTTTTTTTGTGCATCGGTCAGATATTGGTTTCTGCTGCTGACCGCCAGGCCATCAGGCTCACGAACTGTGGGGCAGACAACAATTTCCAAAGGCATATTCAAATCATCAACCATTCGTCTGATAACGATTGCCTGCTGGCCGTCTTTCTGACCAAAAAATGCAACATCCGGTTCAACAATATTAAATAGCTTGGCGCAAACAGTGGCAACCCCCCGAAAATGCCCCGGCCGAAACCGGCTGCATAGTTGCTCGGTCAATTTCTCGACGCTTACCCAGGTAAGATTCTCTTGTGGATACATCTGCTCTGTTGTAGGAGCAAAAACAACATCAACACCTGCCTTTTTACAAATTTCCAAATCAGCCTCCAAAGGTCGTGGATATCTCTGGAAATCTTCGCCGGGACCGAACTGAGTAGGATTGACGAAGATGCTGACCACAATAAAATCGCAACTTCTCGCTGCTGTTTCAATTAACGAAATATGACCGATATGAAGCGCCCCCATTGTCGGCACCAAACCTATTTTTTTACCATCTCTGCGGGCGGCTTTCACCAGCCGTCTGACCGACTCTATTGTCTTTGCAACCTTCATTTTTTTATTAGCGTATAGCGTTTAGGGTATAGGGTTTAGAGTGAAAAGATACCAAATATATGCGGAGAATGCTATTGTTTTTACCTCTGCTCTGAATTTTAGCCGAGTTTGGCAATATTGATTTGTAAACCAAAATGTGTATAATAAATAAAGACTGGAAAGCGACAGTATTTTGGAAGAGTTAATAATGAAGGAAACAATCACATTAGAGCAATATCAAATGTTTTTGGAATTAGCACCTACCCATTTATTACAAGGAACAGGGGCGTATATGGCTAAAACATCTGAGTATCTTTCAGAAAATACCCCTGAATTTGAAGCACTTGCTGTGATGCTTTCAATGTTAATATATGAACTCCAGCTGAGACAAATTGAGCCTTTATGGCGGAAAGCCAAGCGGTTTGCAATCAGAAATTCCGGCGCAATAAAAGATGCCGGCAAAATTGCTGCTTGCATTGTTGCCGGTGTCCTGCTGGGTGCGTCACTGGACGAGTAAGATATTGAGAGACTCAAGTAAAATTTAGTAAAGAGGCCATTTTGAGAGGGACAGTCAATGAGCGTCGAAGGGTTGGGGCCCAAAATTTTCTACTACGCGGCAATAGCAAAGTTGAAAACCTTACGAATATGCCCTATGTGGGATGATGTGGATGAGTGCCATGTGACAGAAATCCTGCGAGCTGAGCCCCGTCTATGGGCCCCCGTTCGTGTCTATCGGACGCATATATTTAACGATGCTGGGCTTGCAGCAGAATATGAGTTAGAGACACTTTTAGCTTTCAGGAATAAGCCTGGCGATTGGGAATGGAGTGGCATGCATAAGTCGTGCGGCAGTGCTTTTTTTAACCTATCACTTTACAAGCAGGGTGGCCCATTTGAAGTACATGCTGTAATAATTCGGACCGATAAGAATCAGTGGCGGGTTTATAAATTGGAACCTTTGGAAGGGAAAGAGGTATGAAAGCGAAAAGTATTGGATTTTTGCAAGGAGTTGCTCACGGTGGGATTTTGGGATTTGCTGAAAAATAGAAACAACGCAGAGGGCATTCGTGAAGTTATGCGTTGGTCTTATGACAAGCATTATGAGCTTGTCGTTAAAATTGGATTGGCGCAGGCCGCAAGTAAGGTTTCGGGTGACACCTTAAGCGAAACAACGCAGTATTTTGCTTTATTTAATACGTTAGAGTCACGTTGTCTTGCTCGGGGTGTTCCAACCGAGAATGCCGAAAAACTAATTTGGGCCGAGCTTTTACCCTTTTTATATCTTGATGAAAACATGGCTCGGGAGGCTCTGGCCGAATACGTGGTTTACAAGGAAATGCCAAAGGATGCAAACATATCTTGGCTCGAGACTGTTGTGCAGAAAGGTTGTGAACTCACTAAAAGTAAAAAGATAAAAGTATATAATGCTTGGATGCCAGTAGCAAAAGCTGGTGGTGCGGTTTGGCTATTATTGTTTGAGGGTCGAGGAAATGATTATTTCTGGGGAGATAGATGGTAAGGAACTGAAACGGCGTATAGACAAAGTGCTTGGAAGGTAATAGAAATGCCTCTCTTTGTGAAAGAGGTGGAATATGAACATAAACAGGCAACGGAATTTGAGTGATCTTGAAATTAATTTTGATTCACTATCTGAATATTTGAGAACAACATACCCTGAACGAGAACTCTTTTTTGAGCAGTGGCCCCAGCTGCTCAATGAACTTATTGCCGAACTGCATATTCGTGGTTTTAGAACCATCGGCGAAGTACACAAGACTCTTGAGCGTACTAAGAAGGCTGTTGAACTATTCGAAAAAGACGTTCCTCCCAACATTGGGCTGAAGGATAGTCGATACTCATCTATAGGTATTGTGAGAATATCAATGTTACTTTTAGACGACGATTTTTTTACATTCAGGAAAAATATTCTTGATGGTTGCATACCCGAAAAACTAGAAAAATATCGCAGGTATATTCTCTCT
>Ga0315296_10002410_pt1 | contig 16002 bp, 15 predicted proteins | sample YL17G14_18_MG_FD_203921 | JGI IMG/M metagenome (GOLD analysis project Ga0315296, IMG submission 203921) | Sediment microbial communities from Yellowstone Lake, YNP, Wyoming, USA - YL17G14_18 | ecosystem: Environmental > Aquatic > Freshwater > Lake > Sediment | place: USA: Wyoming | collected... | reverse complement strand
AAAGGAACGGTTCATCACGTATGATCTGATATTATCACTGGTGGGTAGACGGTCAGGGTATCGGCCATTTGTGGTTGACGGGTTGAAGCGTGGGATGGTGGATCCGTTCAAGAATGTGAAAGGTCGGATCATGCTTGGGGATGATAATTTTGTTAAGGAAGTTAAGCGGTCCTTGCAGATATGTAAAGTGTTGAACTGAAAGTCTCGAGCTTAGCGAGATGCCGTAGGTACCGTCTGAGGGGCTGAAAGTCCCGTCCCGCGGGAATTTGACTATAATATAGAATTCGTTACTGAACCGGTTTGAACTCTCCGTCCTTAACGGTCCAGAAGATGTACGGTGCCACAAGCACATCGCCCCTCTGGTCGAATTCAATTTTGCCCATCGCGCCTTCGTAGGCCAGGCTGTGGATTGCCTCGGCGACCTTGGCCCCATCAGTCGTGGCGGCGTTAGCCACACCGTGCAGGATGATGTTGGCCGCATCATAGGCATATACTGAATAGGGCCCAGGCTCACCAAACTTGCTCTTGTAACCATCAAGAAAGCGCTTGGCGCTGGGCTGGTCTTCGAACGAAGGGCTGAACGAGAGATATGAACCCTCCGTGGCCTCGCCCCCGATTTCAATAAACTTCTTGTCGAAGACCGCATCGCCCGAAATGAAAGGCACGTTCAGGCCGAGCTGGCGCATCTGTTTCGCCAAGAGACCGGCTTCCGGATAGACGCCGCCGAAGTAGACTGCTTCCGGCCTCTGTTGTTTGGTCTTGGTCAGCACCGCCGTAAAATCATTATCACCCTGCAGAATGCCTTCATAGGCCACCACTTCCGTGCTCTTATCCTGTGCCACGTTGCGCACGAACTCGTCGGCCAGGCCCTGCCCGTACGTTGTCTTGTCGTGCAACACCGCGATGCGCTTCTTCTTAAGAACATCAACCACGAACCGAGCGCCGACCGAGCCCTGCTGGTCATCCCGGCCGCAGACGCGGAAGACAGTGTTATACCCCTGCTCGGTCAGCCGGGGATTGGTCGAAGACGGCGTAATCTGCACGATGCCGAACTCGTGATAGATCTGGGACGCAGAGATTGAGCAGTTCGAGTTGAGATGTCCGACGACCCCGACCACCTTGTCGCTAACGAGTTTGTTGGCAATGCTGACCGCTTCCTTTGGGTCGTGCCGATCATCGACTTGGACAACGACTATCTTCTTACCCAGCGCACCGCCGCGCGTGTTCCATTCTTCGGCGGCAAGCACGACCCCCTGATAGATATCCATGCCCATTTTGGCTTGGTCACCGGTCATCGGTCCAGCCACCCCGATCTTGATGACCTGCGTCTGACCGCAGAATGTCAAGAGAAGACAGCATGTTACAAGGAATAGTTTTTTCATTTTACCTCCTAATAAGAAATGCCGCCCAGGGAAATGGCTGAAGTGTGAACTACTTCTTGGTTATAGCCTCGATTTTCCTTTCCAGTTCATCGATGCTGGCCCGCAAGTTCTCTTTTTCCTTTCTGGTCATTTTGACGCGCACCCGGACCGTAAGCCAGACCAGCAAGCCGACCAGGGCCAGGTTACAGATAATCGCCAGACCGCCCAGTCCTTTGACCAGGCCGCCCAATAGACCGAAGGCCGCCAGAACCAATGCCGCCACGAGGATAGCAAACATCACATCGACCCTACCTTTTGCTTGAAAAACCAATCACCCGGTAACCTTTCCCGGGTAATCGTTTGCTGATGATGATTCTATTCAGAATGGTACGACTTGTAAATAGCAATTGTTACTGCGACCAAGCCCGAAACCGGGCTATGACTGACCAGTCCTATTGCCTTGAGGGCCGGCGCCGGGCGCGCCTGGTAATGCGGCGAAGAATCCGATAGGATGGCCCCAGGGCAAGCAGCCACAATAGACCATTGCCCGCCGCTTGGTAGTATTGGTAGATCTCTTCACTGATTATGCTCCGGTGTTCTTTGGTGTCCGGCGCCTTCTCAAGCACTAGATCACCCCGGATTTCTTCCGCCTTACCGTACCGCTGGCTCAGCTTCGTCACATAATCGCCGCTCTTGAGCAGGCCTTGCAGTCCGGGCATATCCATTGCCACTGCCTTCCATTCATTGTCGTCGAGGCCATTTGCGTAGCGCAGGTTGAAGCCCTCGCCCGATTTCTTTTCATCGGCGACAATGGTCACGTAGACGGCGAATTTCTGGTCGTAGTTCTTGCTGGAGAAGGGGTCTTCCTTCAGAATCTCAAGGGGCAGAACCGGTTCGGAGCTGTTGAAGGAAAGGCTGATCCCGCACGCCCCATATGGGTAACCCGAGTCGGTCTTGACCGCCACGAAGTAGGTCCACCCCTTCTTTAGGTAGTACTCGATCGCGCTTTCATAACCGGGCGACCAGAGGTATTGGCGATCCCTGACCCACTGGCTCAGCGAATCCACATTATCGGCGTGAATCACGGTCGCGACACTCACGCCAGCCAGGTTTGATTCGAGCAATTCGACTTTGTCCAGGTCATATCCATCGCCCGCCTCGGAAAACCCGGTCGTGACGTAGCCGTAGCATCCGCCGTTCCGCACAACGCCATGACGAACCGGAGCGGAGAGCCGGGACATTTCCTCGAAAACCGTCATCTCGAAACCGCCGATTGTCGGCTCGGTGGGTACCGGAATTATCCAGAGGCTCGAGCGGTAAGGATTGAGCGACCCCTTGTAGAGCAATTGCAGTTCTTCAGTGCCGCCGAAGTGACGGATGATTGCCGCCAGGCCGCTGCAGAACGTCGAGTGCGGCACCGGACTGACTACGAGGCCGTAGGCTGCCGCGAACAACCCTGACCCCAGCAGACTAACCGCGATCACCCATCGGTTTTTCATAGGCAAACCAAGAGGCTCAAGCCCACGCCGGTGAGCGACACCTGCTTGAACGGATCGAGATTCTCTTGCAACACGTATTTTTCGGATCGGCCGCCGAAAGGCAGGTAGTTGATCTTGAATTCACCGCCGATTTTGTGCCGGCCGACCGACCGATAGATGTCCCAGGCCATGAAGAGGCCCAACGAGCTGCGCCCAACTTTTTCCTGCACGACCCGGCCTGTACTATCGACCACCGCCCGGTCAATGTCGCCGCGGTAGTAACCGCCGCCGACCTTGCCGGTTGCAAACCAGAAGAAACGCCAGCGCAGTACTCCCCCAATGCCCACCGCCCGGACTGCGGCGTACTCCCCGGACGCCTGGAAGTAGCGGCCGCTGTAAGGGTCGGTCCGCTTGAGATAACCATCGCCGAAAATCCCAAAACTGAAATCCTGGCGACTTAAATAGACCGTTGCCGCGGGGTTATAAAGCGTCCCAATCTCGCCCTCGCCCGCAATGAATTGAGGGAAGAGCAGTCCGACTCTGATTTCCGGTTCAACGCCAAGAAAAATAAAAAATAGCAGTACCACGGTCTATTTGTTGGTCGTCCGGTCCCAGCAGTTCACGAGTGCTCAGCTGCCGGGTTGAAAACGCAAGACTAGCCAGCGCGGCACCGACCATTCCGTCATACCGTTGCGCCAGCTCTGGCTGGTAGCACGGATTCGGTAGTAGAATCTTTGATTGAATACTCTCGGAAACATGATCGTTGTCGGCGGGCTCGAGCCGCGGGCCAGGATTTTGTTGGGGTTATCCTCGGTCGAATTGAACAGCGCGGAACTGTCGATGTCGATTTCGTAGGCCTGCGCCCCCTCTACCACTACCCAGTTGAATCGCACCTGGGCCGTGATCGCGTACCAGATGGTTGTATCCGGATGCGGCTCGGTCATCAAGGGCGGGGCTGGTGCCGGCGGCAACTCATCGCCCTGTTCCAGGGGTGATTTACACCGATTTGCTGCAACCACCAGCACGACTACGCCGATCCCAATGATCAGCCTTGTCACCAAACGCTTCATCTCACCTCCCAAAGATCGAACCCGCCCTCGGCGTCAGGGGCTTCCTGCTTCGGGCCGGCCGCCGCCTGTTGACGTTTCATGACGACCGAGCGCACCGTCGACCACTCGGTCATCCCTTCTTTCCATCCCTTGCTCAACCCGCGAATCCGGCCATAGTAGCGCTGGACCAGCGCCCCACCGCCAAACGTAACCGGCGCCGGCGGCGAATCGACCTCGGCCGTGACGCGGAAGGGATTGTCGTCGGCTGAGTTGAAGGCCGATGTACTGTCCGTGTCAATCTGGTAGAATTCTGCGCCCGTGACTTTCGTCCAGTCGAAAATAATCATCGCCGCACGGTGCCACCAGATGATGGTGTCCTCGGGCGGAACGGTCACAATCGGAGGATCCGGTGCCGGAACCAGGTTTTTCTCCCGCACATACTCCCACGGCCACTTGCACTGGGTCGTACACAGTGCCGTCATAACTAACGCCCAACCGCACCAGATCCTGGCCAACCGTGGCGTCATCCTTGCCTTCTTCCGTCAGAACTCAACCGATATTCCCAGCCGCGCCCGGCGCGGTTGCGTATAACAGTTGACATAGTCTTCCGATTGATCGTTTATCGCACCGAATGCTTCGTAGTATTCAGACGCCGCCAGTATGCCGTCATGGTTTTTGTCCGCGGCCGGATGGTAGGTGCTGTTGAAAATAGAATAGGAATTCACGAAGAGCCGAGGTTGGATATCGTTCTCCGGAACGTAGGTGAAGCGCGGGGCGATTTGATTCTGAATACCGAGCACGTTAATCACTTCAACGTTTGCGTTGGCCGTGAACCGGCCGAATTTGATGCCTTTCAGGAAGACGCAATCAATCTGCTTCTGAAAGGGCAGATTGTAGATATTGCGCTGTTCAAGTTTACCTTCAGGCCCCGGCAGTGTATAGGGGAAACCATTGCCCAGATAACCGAATACGCACATCTTGGTGGCCAGCGGCAGATCAAGCAGGCCCTGAATGAAGATCCGATGGCGCTGGTCAAAATCCAAGTTGAAATCGGTCGCCTCCGGCACATAGGCTGTGTCCGGATTAGGATTCTCTCTGTAGTAGCGTTGGTAGACGTCTTCCGCAAACGAACTGGTTCCCTTAGCGTAGGAAAGAGTATAAGATATCTTGCCGGTGAAGCCCTCACCTTTGAAATCAAGAATCATTTCAATCCCCTTGATGTTGGCCGCTTCGACATTGTAGTAGGTAACATAGTTCCTGGGCAATGCATATTTGATCCGCGTACCGACGAGGTCGGTCACATCCTTGTAGAAAGTGTTGGCCGTGATCATGACATTGGGACGTACTTCGCCCTGCAGGCCCATTTCGAAGCTTCTCGTCTTCTCCGGCTCCAGATCAGGATTGCCGATCGGCGGGGGGTTGGTAAGAAAGGTCGGAATCGGCACCAGGCCCAGGCCGCCATAAAGATGGTCATAGAGCGGCGGCTGGGTGTATTGTCCGATATTGGTCCGGAAAATGAATCGCTCGGTGACCATGTAGGACAACCCAAAACGAGGCGAGATCACCCTCTTTGTCGTAACGGTTTCCATGCCGGTACGGAATTCATCATACCGGACGCCGGCTTTCGCGTACATACCCTTGTAGTCGATGTTGTCTTGCAGGTACGCGGCCAGCTCCGTCGGCCGGTACTGGTAGTCATCCACCAGACGGTGGAGATTGTCCACCGCAAATGCCGTGTAGTTATCGACATCAATCCGCGCATACTCTACCCCGGTTTTCAGTTCATGATACTGGTGCAACTGCATCGTGCTCGATAGACTACCCTTGACAACCTGGGTTGTCTTCTTCTCGTATTCCGGATAATCGCCCTCGCTGTAAAAGTACTTGAGAAGCACGCCGTAGGGGTTATTGAGGCCCGGGAAAGGCCAGACCAGCGAATCCGAGGCTCTGAACTCGTACCGTTCAAAGAAGGCCGCGTCTTGATCCAAGCGCAACCCGTATTCCCGCTCGGTGGCAAGCCGGCTGACGGTAAGGTCGAACGTCCGCCTGGGGCTGGGCAAGTAGTTTAGGTGAACGGCCTCCAGATCACCTTCCCTTAAATCGGATCGGTAGTGGTTGAGCAGAAACTTCCACTGGCTGTTGTAGCGGTCGAATTTGCTCAAGGACTTGGCGCCGCTTACGGTCAACCGCAGCATGCCGGGGAGCCGCAGAAACCATTTACCATATACGGAGTAATCGTCGCGCTGCTTGTGCGGCAGGATGAACAGTTTGGGGTCCCAGTCATCGGTTTGCATAAGGTCGAACGAGAGATAACCTTTGGCCCGCCTGGACACCGGCACATGCACCGAGGCCTGGTAGTTGTCGTAGCCGAAATCCCAATAGTAAGGCATCATCCGTTCGGTCTTGCCGTATACCTTGGCCCGCAATTGGTCGGCCGGGCGGGCGGTGATGACGTTGATCACCCCCGACATGGCCCTTCCGTATTCGACATCAAAACTGCCGGGCAGGAAGATGACTTCGTCGAGAATCCCCTTAGACATCTGAATTGCCAAATCCCCGGTCTGGGGGTCGACAATGGAAACGTTGTCGATCATAAACAGCACCTCGGAAGCGCGTCCGCCCCGGACATGAAGGGCCGTGTCAATCCGCACTACTGAAGGCTGAAAAGAAACAAAACCAAGACCATAGTCGACCGGCAGCAGGAAGATCTCTTCCTTCTTGATGCTGAACGTCGGTCCGATCATTTCCTTCTGGACCGGCGGCGGTTCGCTGGTCACCGTGATCGGGGTCAATTCGATAGGTTGTTCAGCGATGGTTATCTTGAGCCTGACCACCTGACCCACTTCGACAACAACATTATCAATCAGCTTCGTCTGATACCCAACATTCGTGACCCTGACCACATACTTGCCCGGGTCGACATTAAGAATGAAGAAGTTCCCGTTCTCATCGGTTGAAGCACCGAGTTCCGCACCCACAACCGTGATACTCACGTAGGGTAGCGGGTTACCGCTTGTCTCATCCTTGACCACGCCCTGGATCTTTCCGTACGTGGTGCCAAAAACAAATATCATCAAGAGAATATTCACCGTTGGTCCTCCTGTCCGCGTCCGGCGGTACAATGATTCGTTGAGAAACCATCACGGCCGGGTTGCAGCATTGCCTCCAACACCGATTATATGCCTTATCAAAGTCTTGTCAAGGTCTTGTCAAGGCTAATCAGGCATAATCTACGGTCAGAAATCACAGCCTTCCCACATTGAGCAGGGCCGGCCCTTGACGCGAACCGAATGATAGGTACAATTGACGGGTGTACCGGATTATCGCCCTTTACACGGATATCGGCCGGGGTCATCCCAATTACTTAGATGGTCTGGTCCAAACCCTCGCCGCTCGCCATCACCTGCAGATACCGACCTTTGATGTCTTTCAGCTGAGCCGTCGTGCTTCCCGGGCCGCCTGGGACGCCGTCCGGCTTGGCTACCATACCGGCAGCCGCGGCGGACTCTTGACCGCGCTGTACAACCGGATACGGTCACGACGTTCCGCTGGTGGATTTCCGGTTCGCCTGCTGGCCCGGGACCTGCGCCTTCGGCGGGCCGGGCCCGACACGATGATTCTGGTTGAACACCCCCTTGTCGCCCGGATGCTGGGCGAGCTCGGGCGGGTCTACTATGTTCACGGCGAAATCGCGGCGCCGGCTGCAAGCATTGTTCCGGAAGCGGCCCGGGTCTTCGTGCCGCTTGAGTCAACTAAGAATCGGTTTGCCGAGCTGGGTCAGCCGACGGCAAGCCTCTCGGTCACCGGCCTCATGGTTGAGCCCGGCCTGGTCTCCGGTGCGGCCCAAGCGCTGGACCGCAGGCTCCAACGGATCAAAACCGGCAAGCACCTGACCATCGGGTTCTTCACATCCGGGGCATATCCGCCCGCCCATACTGATGTGATTGTCAACGCGGCTGCGTCAGCGGCGCGTAGTGGGAATAGAGTAGTTGTCTTCACCGGGTGTAGTTGGTCGAAGTCCCGGATGCTGGCCCGCCGGCTCAAGGCGCTTTCTTTGAAGGTTGGGTCGGACCGTCACCGACATTTAAGTCCGAACTGGGACTCAGTCACTCTCGTCTGGCGACCAGACCGGCCGAGCGATACGGCGCGGGCCGTTGAACTGATGCCGGAACTTGACCTCTTCGTTGCGGCGCCACACGAAAGAACTAACTGGGCGGTCGGCCTCGGCCTGCCGATGTTTGCCCTAAGACCCTTAGTCGGGCCCTTTGCCCGGCAGAACTACGACTTTGCTTTGGCGCATAATGTTGCCCAACCCCTTGATCGGGATGCGGCCGCGAACTTCGGCCGGACGCTTGAACGCCTGAGAAATGACGGAACGTTGCTGCGAATGGCCGAAAACGGTTTTGGGAAGTACCCGATCAACGGTTTCGACATGGCTGCCCAGGAAGTCAGCGAGAAGGAAATTAAAAAGTAAATATCAAAAATCAAATCTTGAACTCCGGATAACATGCCGGCGGACCGGTGCCGGTCCAGGGAAGCCGGCGATCGTTACCGGTATCTTCTGTACTTAGTGCACGACTTTTGTATAAATTGAAAGGCGATAGGTTTTGGGCGCAGTTAGGGTTCATCTGAGCCACGAGAATCACACAAGCTACCCCGCCGTCCAAGGGCGGCGCTTTCGGGGAGCGGTCTAACTTTTGATAAATCGCAGGCAATAAGAACGAGTAATAATTTCATGAAATAGAGTAATTGGGCGAATATGAAACCACAAGCCCAAAATTTATCGCCGTCAGGAAAATACAAAAGTCGTGTTAGTCTTTCAACTGTACTCTCAGCACCGTCTGGGCCTTAACCCGGCGTTGCCGGTATTGCGCCGGCTCAAACCGGTATTGCCGGACCGTGTTGAGAATCGCGCTGTCCTGCTTCAAATCACCCGACGATCTGATTATGTTGGCTAAAGCAACATTGCCCAGGGTATCGACCATGACGTTGAGCGTGACGTTACGCCGCAACCGTGACCGGTCCTGATCGTCAAGCACTCTGACCTCAACCGACTCAAGCAATTGCGGACCGACATCATAGTTCAACACCAGTTCGTCATACACTTCCTGCTGGGCGAACTTCATATCCGGCGCCTTTGTGCGGGACATCATTTCGCGCTTTTCTTCCAGGGCGGTTGCCGGCACCGGAGCAGCCGCTTTCCCGGTGTAGGCTTCAGTCTCGACCGGCTGGCTCCGGGTATCGCCCTTGGCCGCAACGCCGGCGACCGTACCCGTACCTGTAGCAAGCCTCGGTGCGGCCTTCGCCCCGGTCACTGCCCCATCCTTGGCTGCTTTCCGGCCGGACTTGGGTAGAGCTACCTTCTTGTAAACGACATCGCCTTTTGCGGCCGGCGGACCGTTCTTTTCCGCGGTCTTGGCGCGCACACCATCCTCTTCCCCGGCTTTCGCTCCCTCCTTCGCTGTTTCTTTGTCTCTGGACCCGGGCGGCGCAAGATATCTACCCTCTTCAATCCTCAAGATGACAACGAGGCTGACGCAGGCCACGAAAAGTATGACCACGACCGAGGCCACCTGGGGCCACAACTGAAATGAAGGAAAGAGAATTCGGCTGCGTCTTCTCGGCGGCCGCTCCCGTGCAATCGTCCGTCGGATCCTTATTGCCAGGCTCTCAAGCACATCCTCAGAGGGCGCCGCCGGCTCAACCAGAAGACTCAATTGGTGCACCTTGAGCAGACGCTCATACTCGAGGCGGCATTCCGGACACTCGTCCAGGTGCCTCTTGACTTGAGTCTTGTCGGCCGCCGAAAGCTCTTCGTCAAGATATTGGTTCAGCAATTTCCTGATCTTTCCGTCGTGCATCGTTTATATTGCTCCTTCAGCCACCAAGATGTCTTTCAGTTTCTCACGGGCACGGCTCAGTCGTGACATCACCGTCCCCTTGGAAATTTTCAATGCCTTCGCGATCTCATCATAGCTGAACTCTTCGTACGTTCTCAGCACGAATACCGCCTTCTGGTCTGAAGGCAACTGCTCCAGGGCGTTCTTCACCTTCTCTTTGAGAATCGATTCACTCGCCTGTTCCGCAGGATTGGCTTTCTTGTCTTGGGCAAACTTTTCCGGCAATTCATCGAGCGGTACCGCACGCATCCGGTGCTTCTTAAGATGATTGATGCTCAGATTCATCGCAATCCTGTAAATCCAGGTTGAGAAATGGTACTTCTCGTTGAAGCTCGCGATCCCGCGAAAGGCATGGATGAACACCTCCTGGACCAGATCCTCCGTGTCGGACGCATTATGGACCATCCGATATACCGTGACGTAGAGCCGCCTTTGATAGCATCTGACCAATTCATTGAAAACCTCGGTTTCACCATTCTTAACTTTTCTCACTAATTCCAGTTCGTCTTCGTGCTTCATCTATTATACATCCAATTGCGTCCGATATTCCATTAGAGGACCAGTTTCTCGACCTCTTCAAGGGCTTCTTCGAAAATGGTCAAGCCGCGGTCAGCATCGGTCTTGGCCAGAATGAGCGGCGGGCTGATTCTCAGGCAGTCAAACCCGGCACCGTAGAGAATCAACCCCTTTTTGAAGCACGTACCGGTGAAAATCTGGGGTAAACTCTTGCCATCCTTGGTCATTTCGCGAGGGAACTTCTCTTTCGTCTTCTTGTCTTTGACCAGCTCAATGCCGATCATAAGGCCTTTGCCCCGAACATCTCCAATAATGCGGTGTTTTTCGGCCAATGCCGTAATCCGCCCTTTGAGGTACCCGCCGACTTCGGCCGCATTGTCCACAAGCCCGTTCTTTATCAATTCCAGACTCTTGATACCGGCGGCGCAGGCGACCGGATTGCCGCCGAAGGTGCTGCCGTGCGATCCTTTTTTCCAGGCGCGTCGGTCCACTGCTTCATCCATCATTTCGGCCCGGGCCACAACCGCACCGAGCGGCAGACCGGATGCAATCGCCTTGGCAATGCACAGGATATCCGGCTCCACCTCCCAGTGCTCAATCGCGAACATCTTGCCGGTCCGGCCCAGGCCGGACTGGATTTCGTCGAGCACATAGCAGATGCCGTATTTCTTGGTTATCGCCCGGAGTAGCCGGTGGAATTCCGGCGGCGGCACAACGTAGCCGCCCTCGCCCTGGATCGTCTCGACAAACAAACCGGCAACGTCCTCCGGGTCGACCAGTTGTTCAAAAATCACCTCGGTCAGAAAAGCAACACAAGGCAGCATCGGAACACCATCGAAGGTGTCTTTGCGCCTGCATTCCGGATACTCCAGGTTGTAGGGACAGCGATAGCAATATGCAAATGGAATATGGACGACTTCGGGAATGAGCGGCGAGAAATGGGCCTTCTGCACCTTCTTGCTGCCGGACAGAGACATGCCGGCGAAAGTGCGACCGTGAAACCCGCCCAGGAAGGCAATCATCTTGGGTCGCCTCGTGAAATTCCGGCTGATCTTAATCGCCGCTTCCAGGGTTTCCGCCCCGGAGTTGGCGAAATAGACGCGTTTCGCGAAACTACCCGGCGTCAACGGCAGCAGTTTTTCGGCCAGCTCAAGCTGAGGCATGTAGTAGAAGTCACTGCCTGATATATGGAGTAGTTTTCTTGCCTGCTCCTCAATAGCCTTGACGACCTCGGGATGGCAGTGTCCCGTACCGCAGACCGCGAACCCCGCCCCGAAGTCCAGATACTCCTTGCCATCGACGTCTCGAACCAAAACACCCTCGGCATAATCAACGACCAGAGGGATTTCCGGGGTTCGCGTATTGGCCCCAAACATCACTTTCTTGTCCCGCTCGATTATGCGCTGGGCATTCGGTCCTGGCTGGGGCGAAACATACTCGACAAGACCCATGTCCTCTCCTTTCTTAGCGAGGCCGTCAAAGCGACTACTGCGTTAGAAGGGCCCTGAGAGTTAGTCTACAACGACGAGCTTCTTCGCTACTCCATTAAGGCCCTGCTCAAGGTGCATAAAATAGATACCCGGCTCGAGCTGCAAAATGCCCGCCGTTTGGTAGGACGACGTCAAGACCCGGCCCGATACATCGAGGACCTTGATTCGAACACCGTGCCTGGGCATGGTGTTGGCCTTGAAATTGACCCGGCCGTGCGCTGGATTGGGCCAGACATCGAGTTTGAGACCGGTGCGCCGCGCGAATTGGTCGGCCAGCCGTTCTTCGATATTTAGCCGGACATCGATCTTGTAAACCCAGTTGTTGCCGCCGGTACTCCAGAGGTACCGGCCATCCCAGGTCAACCCTTGCTGCAGTCCCCCGCTCGGTGCAGTGAACTGCTCCAAGATCGTACCGCTGATCGTGTCGATCCGAAAGATCAGCCCAACCGACTGGGCACCGACCCACAGGTCCTCGCCGTCGAATGCCAAGCCGCGGGGATTGCTGCCGCCGGGACTGGGTGACGGGATCGATCGAACCAGGGTCATGTTAGTATCCAACTGGTAGATCCGGCCGCTCTCCTCACCGACCCAGAAATACCTTCCGGTCCAGGTCATGCCGTTGGGCTTGCCGCCAAAGGGCGGAGTGTAGGACGCAATGATGGTACACGTCGCGGTGTCGTACTTGTGGATCTGCGCGGCCTGCCAGTCGGTTGCGTAGAGATACTGGCCGTCAAAAGTCATATCCCGATTGCCGCTCGTCGGCGTGAAGTTCCGGATCAAGCCACCCAGCGTGTCGTACTTGTAGAAAAGCTTGGCAAAAGCCTCATCATTCCAGATGTACTTGCCGTCATATGCCAGCCCCATCGAGTAGGACGGTGCCTGTGAACGAAACGAATCAATGACGACGGCATCATACCACGCTGGGTTCTCGATGCCACCCACCAGGACCCCATCCTTGTAGATTGGTCCAGCCAAGACCGACACGGCGAACAACATCAGCGCACAAAAAGCCTTACAGGTCATATAGCCTCCTGATTCATCAGATTATAGTCAATTAGCTCTGGCGGTCAAGCCATTTGAACAGCGGCCAAGAGTAACTCCCTGTTGACATTCAGAGCGTTATGACTATAGTTTCTCCTATGGTTTGCCTTGCGGCAATCGTCGTCTTCTGCGGCTATCATATTGCGATTCAGGGTGACACGCTCAAATTCTTTGGCCCTGATTCGGCGGTCATCAAGAGAACATGGCTCGGACTGACGGAACAGACCAAGCAGATCGGCGGGCAGGCGATTCGGGTTTCGGTTCTGGACAAGGCCTATGTCTCCAAGAACGGTCAGTTCGCGCTTGTCTACCATCTCAAGATGAGTAATACGATTCACGAAAGCTCGGTCAAGTTCTTCAGCAGCCGGGGCAAAGTCCTGTGGCAGAAGGCGATCAGCGGTGCGTACCAGTACAACCCTGGTTGCGGGCTGGCTCATGACCTGGGATTTGCCGTCATCCTGCGCTCCGACATCAACGGCCACGAACCCGCGCTTTACCTGGTGTCGCACGCCGGGACGGCCCGAAAACTGAACAAGCTTGATTGGCATGCAATCGTTGATGTCGTCGCATCGGCGAACGGCCGGTTCCTGTCAATCAACACCCGGCGCAAAGAACGAAAATCGGTCTGGGATTGTCTTCTCTTCATTGATCGGAAAGGGGGTCAGGAGTGGAGCCATACGTTTCCCGACTGTCTTTCCTGCACCCGGCCCAAGGCTATAAAAATGGTTGTTGACGAAAATGGAGAGACACGCGTGACGTATAAAAAGGAGGTTTACGTATTCGCTCGCGATGGCCGGTTGATCGCCATCGAGAATCTGTAGTCGGGTCGATTCAGCAAATCAGTATTCGATACGTTCAAACTCTTCGCGGCTGGCGCCGCATTCCGGGCAACCCCATGAGTCCGCCAACTCCTCCCAGAAAGTGCCCGGGTTAACACCGTTTTCCGGGTCGCCCTTTTCCGGGTCATAGATGTAGCCGCAAACAATACACTGCCACCTTTCCATAAACTCCTTTATCCGCCTATGGCGGACTGGTCGTTTGTGTACAGGCTATGGTCATTCCGTGATGGTGCCTTTGGTCGATACGGCACTCTTTTCATCCGCCGTAACATAGTGGTCGTCACCCAGATACATGGCCGGCTTGGTCCGGTCAAGCCTTACGAGGCCGTCGATCGCGAAGTTCTCATCTTCGCTGTGAATCGCGACAATCTCGCCGATGAAAACTGTGTGGTCACCGCTTGATTTATGGTCAACAAGCCGACATTCATAGGCGGCAAAGGCGTCTTTCAGTACTGGGCATTTGGTCTTGACCGGTTTTTCAACCTTGATGCTGAACTTCTCGAACTTGTCAATCTTGGCGCCTGAGACGTGTCCCAATCGATGAATCAACGCGACGTGCTCCTGGCTCAGAAAATTGAGCGAGAACTCCTTGCTTTCGACGATCAAGTTGTGGGTGTATCGTTTGGGAGAGATCGAGACTGCATACAACGGCGGCTTGAACGAAACCGGCATGTGCCAGGCCGCCGCCATCGCGTTCAGCTTGCCACCATTCCTGACCACAACGATCGCGACCGTTGCCGGGTATGAATGGCAGAAACTCTCGAGTTTTTCTCGTATCGTCTTCATTCAGTCGTATAATACCCAATACGACTTACCTGTCAACCCAAAATTAGCTGGACTTTGCCGCGGGTCGCTTGATCTTCAAATCGACCGTGCCGAGGTCGGCGTCAAGCTCGATCATCTGGCCGTCGCGGATAAGTTTTGTTGCCCCTCTCACGACAACGGCCGGCACCCCGAGCTCGCGGGCAACCATCGCCGCATGACAGGCAAGACCGCCGACTTCGATGATAACGCCTGAAGCGACATTGAAAAGAGGAGTCCAGCCCGGGTCAGTGTGATTGGTGACCATGATATCACCCGGGCGCAGCCGGTGTCCCTCTTTGAAATGCTTGATTACCCGTGCCCGGCCTCGGATCCGGCCAAAGGTCAGTGGATCGCCGGTCAGGACATGCCCAAGGGACAGCGGCTCTATGTACTGCTCGCCGCTTTCGTAGACGATGTCCGGCGGCTCAATTCTCTTAAACCGGCGCCACTCTTTCTTCCGCTCCGTTATCAGCCGCTGCGTCTGACCTGGGCTCTGCTGCCGGTCGGCAATCGCATCGAGGTCCTTCAAGGTCAAAAAGAAGATATCCCTGGGTAGGGCGGCGTACTTCTCTTTTCGAAGGATCTCGTCCATTATCAGCAACTGTTCCTTTATCCGCCGTCCGAGCAAGAAGTAGTAGTGCTTGCCGTTCTCGCGTAAAGGGTAGAAGGCCTCGAGCCTCGGGATAAAGGTCTTGAGCACGATGCGTTCAAACGAAGGCAATGATTGGAGCAATTCATTTATGACCCGGTCCCGCTCGATGCGCGGGTTGACCGCCTTGCTGGTCACAATCAAATCGTAAACCATATCATGGTCTTCAGCCCAGTTGATACTGGCGATGTCGAATTCACCCGGTCCGCGGTGGCCGAATTCACTAATGAATGTGTCAAAGAGCCGGCGGAATTCAGCGTCAGCTTTGTAGAACCGCCGCAAGCTCAATCTCGTGATCTTGCGCAACCGCTGCCGGGCCACCCGGACCATCTCGCTTACCAGGAGGACCATCTGGCCGGTCTTGTCAAAAATCCCGAGTGCGGCCCGGCGCGCGGCGACTTCGCCTTTCTTGCCGAGCCGGATGCCCATCAACCTGGTCAGCAAGATCATGGAGAACATGCAGAGGAAGATACCGCCGAAGTAACGTCGGGCGAAATCGTCGGTCACGTACGCGAGCCACTTCCTGACGTTTGCGTAACCCGCTTTGAAATCATTCACGCTCTTCAAGGTCTGATAGAGTATCTCGGTCTGTTCGTGCGATCTGACTATCCGCCTCGCCATCCACCGGTAGCGGAAAAAACTGAGCAGCAAGTAGTAGTTAATGCGGACGCCGGTGACGATGGTGAAAAAAAGCATCCGGCCGGTCGGTATCACCTTGGGTATTGTCTTTGAGTCGATACTGCGCATCGCCCGCGCCATCTGGGGGTCAACCGCAAAGTCGACCTTGAGTACGTCAAAGATGAAGCCGATTGACTTGGCGTAGGCAATGGTTGAGTTACAGTTCCAGTACAACCGTCCCAGCACCAGGTCCACCG
>Ga0315296_10002409_pt1 | contig 16002 bp, 18 predicted proteins | sample YL17G14_18_MG_FD_203921 | JGI IMG/M metagenome (GOLD analysis project Ga0315296, IMG submission 203921) | Sediment microbial communities from Yellowstone Lake, YNP, Wyoming, USA - YL17G14_18 | ecosystem: Environmental > Aquatic > Freshwater > Lake > Sediment | place: USA: Wyoming | collected... | reverse complement strand
AACGTAATCATCAGCCTCCTCTCCTCTCGATACCCTGCAGTCGTAGACCTTGTACCGGTCTCCTAGTCGGAAGGGTAGAAGGGCGAGGATCATCTCCGGGTCCACCGAATAGTGCCGGTAGATGACGACGCCGCCTAAGCCATCATGGATCATGGCGACGAGCTGGCCCTTGCGGGGGTCCTTGATATCCTCGTCTATGACGAAGAAGCTGTGGCCGAACTCGGTTGTGATAGGTTCTAGCCTCATGGGCCTTCAGCCTCCTTTCTCTCGACAAGTTCGGCCTCGATGACCTTCCTTCCCTCGTCCTCGGGGGAGGGTAGCTTGGCCAGCGTGTCCTCCGCTATCCTGCGCTCTATCACGTCGCCGAGGGACGTGACGGACCCGTCAGGCAACGGCACCGTGATCTGGGCCATCATCTCCCTCTCGAGGCTCACCAGCCCCCACTCCACCGCCTTCAGCTTCGTCTCCAGGTACCAGTACACGAGCCGCCAGGCCTGCGCCCACAGCGGCACGTTGACCAGTATGTACTTGCCTTCCTTCACGTTCCAGGTCCGCTTCTTGGCCATTATCCGGGGGGGCTTGACCTCGAACATGAGCTCCCTGCGGACCCCCTTGAGGTCGACCTCCTTGAGAAAGCGTAGGACCTCCTCGCCGCGAAACGCGGTCCACTGGATGTTCTCTATGCCGTGGCTCTTCAGCATCTCCGATATCTCCGCCTTGGTCTTCTCCGGGCTGATCTTCGTGTCAGCATAGGGGATCTTGGGCTCGGCCTTGACCTTCTTAGACATCGGACTCAGCCTCCCCTTGCTATTGGTATGAGGGCTATCCTCTGGCCGGGCTTCAGGCTGACCTCCTTCAAGAGGGCCTTGGTCTCCTCGTCGACGACGAAGTAGCGGCCCTGCTCCGAGACTATCAGCTTCTCGGCCTCCTCTGGGGTAAGTTCTAGGGTCTCGTGGCCCAGCTCGTTAAGCCTCCTCACGCTCACGTACACCTTCTCCATGTCTTCACCTCCTCACACGTTCCTTAGCCTCGCAGGTTGCTCCCTTATGGTCTGGACCACGCTGACTATGTGGTCCGGTAGGGGGAGCTCCCTCTGCCTTATGACGCACACCCGCCTGAAGTTCCCATTCTCCCACCTCATGGCGGTGCCGTCAGCATAGATCCTCCAGGTCTCTCCGAGGGTGTCCTGGAGCTCCAGGAATCCGGCTTTCCTGAACTTGGAGTATCCCTCCTCGCCGAGGAAGTCCCGCAGGAAGGCCTCCGCCCTTTCTCCGGCTTTCGCCTTCTGCTCCTCGTAGCGCTGTATGTAGCCGTCGACCTCGGGGTTCTGGTTCTCCTCGAGGAACCCATTAACCCTCTCCACCGCGGCCTCCACCTCGTCAAGCTCGGCGATCAGCCTGTTTCGCGTCATCCTGAGCACCTGGAGCTTTCTCTTGGTCCTGGTCCTCAGCGCCTTGATCTGGCCCGGGGTGAGCTGCTTGTACCTGACCCTGTAGACGCCGGTGGGAAGGACACGGACCTCCTCGTAATCGCTACTCATCTCAGCCCTCAGCCTCCCGCTTGATTATTACTCCATTACAATTCTTGCAAACAAGTAGAGCGTATGGTTCATCCTCGATTTCCGAGCCACAAAAAGGGCACGTTACCTTCATCAGCCTTCAGCCCCTTCCTTCGGGATCCTCCACCTCCCCCTGTACCCCACCTTCTCCCAGGCGGCGCCCATGGGCTCCAGTGTTCCGCTTATCCTGTAGTGCTCCGCGTCGATTAGGTCCCGGGCCGGCTCCACGATGTACCCGTCCTCCTCCTCGAACACGCCGACGTCGTCCTCCCCATAGCCAAGGGCCTTCAGGTTGTAGGCTATGACGCCGAGGTTCACCCTCCCAAGTTGGAAGCGATCCCTCCTCTGGGTCATGGGCTCCTTAGCCGGAGGGGGCGCCGCCTTCTCCTTGGCCAGCTCCCTGATCTTCTGCTCGGACTCCACGGCCTTCCTTGGCCCGTAGCCCTCCACCTCAGCGGGGGGCACCTTTCTCACCCTGCCCTCCTCAACCGCCTTCTTGATGAACTCCGCTATCAGCTTGTCAGGGACATGGGCGAGTATCGCGTTTCGCTGAGCCTTGTTAAGAGCTATAGTTCTCGCGAATCCGTCCGGCTTCTCCATCATCTTCCAGGTTCCGTCCGGATTCTTCACCCAACTACGGTTATCGTCGACCACGTGGATCTCTCTCACCTTGTCGGCCTTGCTGGTCCCCCAGAGGCCGAGGCCCGTCTCCTTGTCGACCATCTTCACCTCGGCGTACCATGTCTCCTCGTCTGAGGTGATCCTCAGCTCCTCGGCGTCCAGCGGGTGGCCCTTCTCCGCCATCCACCGGGCCAACGTCTTCGCCCCTGCCCATGAGAGCCCCGTGACGTCCTTGCCATCTATCTTGAAGCTGTAGATGAGCTCCTGGGCCCCGTACTCCACCAGCCCTGCGAGCTCCGACCCGATCATCTTCTCGTCCAGGCGGTCGAGGACCGTGTACGCCTCCTCAGGGATCCTCTCGATGGCCTTCTCCCCGATCATGCCCTCGCCTCCTCTTCTAGGGCGACGGCGCGTTCCACTCTCGCCGACGAATACCAGAGGGCGACCTTCCCTCTACGTAGGCGTGCCAGGCACACGGGGCCGATCTCGCGCTCCACGCTCTCACGGACCGTAAGGTGGCGGCCGCAGATGTGACAGGTTGACAAGGCCATCTCAGTCCTCCCCGGAGGCCTGGAGGGCCTCGTTAAGCGCGTCCACGAGCTGGCGAGTGCCGGGCAGTATCAGGGTTATTGAACTGTACAACTTTATCTCGCCCTTATCTCGCGTGTAGCCCCTTTCCCATCCCTTGATCGTGTATTCGCGGGCGTCCTGGAATTCCTCTCGGGTGCCGTACTCTCCCTCGAGGGTCTTGATCACCACAAGGGTTTCTCCGCCTATGGGATCGATGGTCTCCACGAGAATCGTGTTGGGCTTATTGGTGATTGCGTCGGTCACCGTGAAGATCTTGCTATAAACAGCCAATTATCCTCGGTAAAACTACTCCAGTTTTCTGGAGTCCCTTTTTAAAGTTTACGCGGATTTACTCCAGTTTTCTGGAGTAACCAGGCGGGTGAGACCGCCTGGTAGCGTTTCCCAACCATCTTGACGAGCCCCGGCCTCAGGAGTTCTGGCAGGGCATCGCCCAGGGATGTCTGCGAGCAGCCGACGACCCTGTACAGGTCGGTGAACCGATGCGCCCCGCCGCCCTCCCACAGGACGAACCAGACCCGCGTCTCCAGGCAGAAGCCGCAGAGGGACCTCAAGAAATTCCTGGTGACATCCTCGCGGCGGCTGAGCTCGGCGTAGGCCTTCAGGAGTTTACGGAGAGTTTCGACTATGAGGTCCTCTTGACTGAGTAGCTCCAGCTCGTCGAAGCTGCCCACCGCCATCCATTTCTACACCTCAGACTGGGGGCGAAGGAACCGTGCGCATGAATGTAGCGGCGTGTAGCGTTCACGCACATACTTCATTGCCTAGCCGTTACAACTATGTTTACGTAAACTTGAAACTCAGGGAGTCGAGGACCCTCATTAACGGGGTTTCTGGACGCGAAAATGACAGATAAACATGAGATATTCCATATACGGGGACATTTCAGGGGAGATAACACGGTTCGTTCATCTCAAATTGACAGCGCGAGCACGGATAAAAACGAGGCGCACGTTCTTAGGACGGAGATGGGCGAAAGTGTCTAGAGGCCACATGCTGCAGTCGTATGTATTTAGCTCACGGATGTGATTTTATCGCATTTGGTGCTCTTTCAGCGAAATAAGCTTGAATCCTGGAGCTTTCCCTATCCTCATTGAACATGTAATCTGAGCCAAAAAAGGCCCCCTTTTCACGTTTTAAGCCTGTTTCTAAGCTATTGATGAACACGAGCTAAATACATACCATCAATCTACTATAAGTATATTGCTTCTTCACCGCATTCGCTGTTCAACTGGAAAAAAGAGATGTATCGTTTCATGGAGTCACTGCCTGTTTTAATCTTCTTACTTATCTTACCGTATCTTCTAATGAGGTGTTTCTCCATGTCGCTTCGGAAAGCAAATGATACACCGGAATTCCTGTAGCAATCGTTAAACGAAACAGCCCGGGTGAAGAGTAACATTCCAGGGGTGGCGGTTTTACTGAAAGAGATGTCTATTAATTTGATGAGCTTATCTTCTTTTTTCAGAATGTCCCTCAAAAGTAAGGTGTTTTCTGAGATGGCGATGATCTTAAACAGGGAAGTATACGATGAAAGTAAAGAGGCTAATATTTCGGCTTCTATCTCGTTTTGTCCCCCAATTTTTTCTTGATAAACTTGTACAGCATTCTTGTTATTCACTTTGTATTCATGTAGAGCGAAGTCCATTAAAACACTCATTTCTTCTTCACTCTCGAACATCAATACGTCTCTCTGCACGAAGCCCAGCAGCTTCGCTGAATTAAATATAATCTCCTTACTGAGACAGGACTTTATCATCTTATGATTTAACGCCATTCCGACTTCTCTAATACTTTTGTATTTTTCTATGACGTCCACTAGGCCACCCCTCACATAAATCGTAGGATTTGTCAAATCTAAAGTTTTACGTTTTTATATTTTTAGTTTGCTGTAGATGGTTTCAGGCTTTGTTCGGCGCTTGAACTTCTCGTAGAGCCAGTCCACAAGCCTCCTGAGGCATTGACGCTTCACCCAGCGGCAGATGTCGCCCAGCGTGGCGAGGCACTTTCCCAAGCGATTTGAGGTTCTACTTATGGATTGACGTAGGAGGATTAGGAGGGTATAGGCGGCGAAGACCAGGTGCCAGTGTGTAATGGCTCCTCGGCCCTTCCGCATCTGATACTCCTCTAACCCCAGGCTCTGTTTCACGTCGCGATAGAAATCGTCTATGGTGTGCCTCACCTTGTAGGCTTCGATCACCTGCCTATCCGACCAGTCCAGCCTGTTGGTCACGTAGAGATGGAAGCCGTCCTCCTCCTTAGAGACAACCAGCTTTACTTTTCCCGCCTTAGACATCCACACCTCAAGGCCGCATAGAGTGAAGGCTTCACCCTTAACCTTCACCGTCCTGAAGCTCTTTTCTGAGAGGGCCTCAGCCAGCTGGGTCACGTTCATCCTCTGCTCCTCATGGTGGACTATCCGGTTGGACTCTGCCTGGGTGACCCAGTCCCACTCCCCGGCCACCGCAGCTTCAACGATCTGATGGCAGAAGAACCAGCTGTCGAATACCACAATCGTCCTTGTGTCCGCCGGAGGCGTGAAGGCTCCTATCTGCCCGCATGCGAGCTGGATCTTGGTCTTGAAGGCCCGACCTTCCTTAAGGCAGGTCTCCTTCTTCACGTAGAGGTCTAGGCTCACAGGGTATTCGACGTTTCCATTAACGTATTGGCTGGTGACCAGGTCGTGGCCCCAGACGACCCTGCCTTCAGAGCCGTCGTAGTGGTATCCAGCATCCTCCATGTGGAGGCCGGTCTTCTTGTTGATGGTGTCGTCGAGGATCAGGAAGCCCGTGGACCCCTCCGGGACGTGGAGGTTCTCCCTCACCACGGCCAACCTCTGGGTCTCGAAGCGTTGAAGGGACCAGGGCGAGGCGGTGAGGAAACAGTTGAGGGTACTCTGGTCCCTGGACTCCACGAAGCACCCGTTTATGGCGTCCACGTTCTTCCTGCCATCACGGGCCACAAGCCCTAGGATGTAGGTGGAGAAGTTTCTGAACTGGGGTCTGGAGAAGCAGGGTCTAAACTGCTCCAGAAGACCCGCCATAACGCCGACAGCAGATGGAACAAGCATTCTTGAAAACCCCTAGCTGAACCTAAGCTAATATAGCACACTGCGACCAAAAAAGCCTTAAATCTAAAAACGCAAAACTTCAGTTAATGAAAAACCTCGGGTTAATTTTGGTAATTGTTCTCCTTGGATCAGGGATTTTCACATTTGTGATCCCAGTAGTTCCCGTATCGGTTGAGGAACCCTATCAGGTTCAGGTTCCATATGATGTACAAGTTCCATATACAGTCAATGTTGAGGTTACTAAAACAAATATTCTTGTCGACCATAGCTCTTCTCTTGGTGATGCTACATTTAAGACCCTAGATTTCATCATGACATCAAATCAAAATGTAAAAATATATTGGAATAGCACAAATGAAGTTGCATTATTTGCCGTTATGAAACAATCAACTTATGATTCATTCTATCGAGCCTTAATTTCGAAAGTAGGTCTCCCTGTAGTGATGACTCTGACGTCTGGAGGATGCCCGGATCGATTGACCATACTATTAATAGTATCTACACTGCCTGATATAATGAATGCTGTCGCTTCTGGGGACTACTATAAATTAAGTTCAGATCTATACATGGGGCTTCTTGGAGTCAAAAGAGGTGAACTCGTCGTCATCAATATAGCCTATGGTGTAAGCGCATGGGCTGAATACCTTCCGTCCATGGTGGCCGCGATTAGGCAGTTAATATGGCAGGGAGCGAAACTGATTATGTGGTCGTCCCACGTCGACGGCGACCTCTCGTATAAAAAGCTTCTGGAGGAAGTACCCGAATTCAAGAAGCTCTTCTACGGCGTGGACTGGGCTTACCTCGGCTACTACACCGGTGGCGAGGCCGCGGTGGCTCAGATAGCCACCAGCATAAAGAGCGTTTTCCCACGCGACGCGTATGGAACTGCGCTGGACCAGTTTCCGATAACGTATAAACTCAACACCGCGAAGGACATTAGAATGGTCATATCCGACGACACGGGCGACTGGTTGGACTATTACAACAGGCAGTGGTTTATTCCATACGGCATTCCAGTTGGTGAGGTAGGCAGCGCCGTGTTGGGATTAAATGGTGAAACCACAACAAAAAATCTCGAAGCTAATTCGTATAAATTGTTAGTTATTAGTTTTGGGCCATCAGGAGATTTATATGCAAAGTTATCATATGATTATAAAACGACTGAAATTGAAACTAGATATAGAACGGAAACAAGATATAAATCAGAAACTCATTTCATAACTATTAAAAAGACTGTGACCATTTGGTCTTATCTAACAAAATCATTTTGAACATTTCTTTACCGCAGTTTTTACACTTCATGTTATTCCACCTTAGATGAGAAACATTTCATTGCACGCGCGTCGACAATATATAAATTTCCTCTTCTGTATGTGTTTAGCTCGAATAAATTAAGAGCTGAGAAAAAGGCTCAAAACGTGAAAAGGGGGCCTTTTCAGGCTTGGATTACATGTTCAATGAGGGTAGGGAAAGCTCCAGGATTCAAGCTTATTTCACTGAAAGAGCACCAAATATGGGAGAATTATGTTTACGAGCTAAATACATACGTTTCAAAAAGTTTAAATATTATTTAAAAAGGGCTTCAATTTAGATTTCTTCATACTATTTCTTATTTGGTTGACCTTAAACGTCAATTCTAATTAAATGTTTGAACACAATTTCATTCCTCTCTCCCCTCTCAATTTATACACATCCTTTAAATATGGTTGCATTAGCGGGAGTCACGTGAGAAGAGTTGACAATCAACTATCTATCTAAAATAAACTTTAAATATCTAAACAATTATTTTTTGATTATGGGACTCCATTCTAATTTGGAAATGAAGAAAAATAATTTAAAAATTAAAATAGAAGATTTACTTTTATTAGTTTTATTTATGCTGGAAAAACGTTCTTTTAAATCAATCTCTGAAAGTGAATTACAAAATATAATTTATTTTTTAAAAGATAAATTATTTTCATACCAATTTTATAGTAAGCCCATAATATACTCTTATGAACTTTTAGAAGATGTTCAAAAAACCAACCAAGATGGTTTCATAGAATCAACGATTGAAATTATTGGTGATGAATCAGTACCAAAATATCATTATTCTTTATCTTTATTGGGTAAAGCAAGATCTCAAAATATTATAGATTCTCTATCACAAGAAACTAAAGATAAAATAAATGAATACCTAGATGAAGCGATGATAAAAATTAATAAGTAATTAACTAAACATTTTAATTACAAATCCAATTACTAATATAAAGATAGCAACAATAACAGCACCCGTAAACCATCTAAGATAGCTATAAGCTCTTGATGTAGCTACATGTTCCATTTCTCTAAGAACATGAGGACCCCATTCTTTTTCAATAAAGTCTTTTGTTTTTTTATAATGAAGATTAAACATTCCTTCAATTACATCAAAAGGTGCACCAAAACGTTCTACGACCATTCGTATATCTTCTTCTGTTATTGCTTCAGGTCTTCGAGGGATCCATGGTATAATATTTTGAGGTATATATATAATTGATTCTTGTCCTAAAAATGGAGTAGTGTCTTTGGTTAATATTTTTTTACAATCAGTATTTAAATACATTAAAATCATTGTGCTAAATTTTTCTTTATATCTAAATTTTAATATATTTTTTGAATGATTAGCTATAGCGATTATCAATTTACCATACCAAGTTGGATCTATTTTTGTTGCTGATGCTATGACACCTTCAAAAACATGTCTTGCTTTCATCTCAATTAAACCTGAAATATTTTTAGGTAAAGCAATATATTCTGATGTAAGAATTAACATTGTTTCTCCCGGCTGAATATTAATCTCTTTTTCTTCTTTGATATTTATTTTATGTTGGTCACGAGTAGATAATGCTTCATCCCCTATTGTTAAATCATAACCTAAACCACCAAGATTATCTTCATCAAAAGGATAAATTAAAATTCGACCATTTATTTTATTCCATAACCTTTTTTGATATAACTCCCTTGCAGTTTCGTATTCTTCCTCAAGAAATAATTTCTGTTTAATTTCTAAATCAGCAAGGACAGTCAATGTATAGTCACTATTATTTTTTAGAATGCTCATCAAATATAACAGTTTTTCTATAAAAATGGCTTACAGCCCTCAATGAACATCTTCCAGCAAATGAGTTTAACAATGGCGTTTTGAACAGAATCATTGAAGTTAAAACTCATAAATCCTGAAAGTTACTATCCGTCAAAAGCCTACCTCAAATTCCGATAAGTTACCAGATTCAAAATCAGAGGCACCGCTGGCTCACTTTATTAATTTGCTATGAAATCTAAAAATTGGTAGATATTCATTTAGATAATAAACTAGAGAATATTGATTAACCTCGTCTCGGGTTGTCAGTGTATTTAAGCCCTTATAAAGGAAGGCCCATCTTAAACCGGATTTTACGGGTGAATCCGAATCCTTAGAAAACTAATTCAAAGGAAAGAGCGGGCTAGAGGCCTCGACGACTTCTCCTCCAGCGACTCTACACCCAAATGTCTCCGGAGGATCGTTTCAATCAGATTCGACCTTGACCTATTCTGCTTACCAGCCTCCTCATCGATAAGCCTAAGCGTTAAAGGATAAAGCGAAATGCTCACCCTCTCCTTCCGATCCTCCAACATCTAAAACCCCTTTCAATTCACACCATTTAACCGTTGTTATTACGCTTTCACAACTCTTCCCAATCTCATTTTTATCGTTCAACCCCTAGAATCAACTCAAAGGAGAAAAGAGGGCCTATTCTTGTCCGGTAAGCATCCACCCAAAGCAGCCGTTGACGAGGGAGACGAACGTAGAGATCCCTGGAAGGGACTCAAGAGGCCTGGAGTCAGGGTCCTCGACGTAGCAAGGCACAGACCGAGGTAGAATCGATGTCGAAACCCTGGCCAGGTCTGTTCCAAGCCGCTAAGAGGTTCTTCCTAGGAAAAACTCGTCCACCCAAAGCAAAAAGGCACGGGGAGACCAGCACCCCCACGACCAGCGCATACTACGAGGGCATGCCCGAGGACTACCGATGGTTCCGCCAGGACGAGCTCGTCCGCAAGTGCATCACAACAAACGCCTACTTCGCCACCCTGACAGCCGGCTTCGAGACCGTCCTCGAGCCCGCCAAGGGGGACGTCAACCCCGAGGACTACGCCCACGTCAAGGACAAGATCGATGAGTACAACCGCAGAGTCAACCTCGACCAGGCCCTCTTCGTCGCCCAGGTCAAGCGCAGCATCTACGGCAGAGCCGGCTTCGAGATAGTCCTCAACGACGACGAGTCGCCCGCTTGGCTCCTCAGCCTCCAGAGCACAAGGCTCAAGCCCCGGCTCAGCCAGAGCTGGGAGCTCGAAGCCTACCAGTACGAGGGGAGAGCCGACTTCTACGCCCCCGGCGAGGTCCTCTACTTCACCAACCTCGGACTCGAAGCCGACCACGACGGCCTCAGCGACGTCGAGCCCGTCAGAAGCGTCTGCCGGGCCCGTCACGAGCTCCTCCGCGAGGGCTTCCCCGAGATAGCCAGGACCCTATGGGCGCCCTACGTGGTGCTCCAGGCCGACACCTCGGGCCTCAGCGGGGAGGAGGCCGACAAGGTGGTGGAGGGCCTCGCGGAGGTGGCCCGAGCGGGGAAGAGCATCGCCGTCAACGAGTCAGTGAAGGCCACGGTCGTCGACCTCAGCCCCGACGTCGAGGGCCTCTCGAAGCTCCTCGGGCACCTCGAGCAGGCGATCACCGGCAACTTTGGGACGCCACGGTTCCTCATCGGCCGACCCATCGAGAACAGGGCCACCGCCTACGCTGAGCTGGAGGCCTACGTCCAGGGCCCCATCGCCAGCATCCAGAGGTACCTGAAGCGGGAGGTGGAGCGCCAGTGGTACGACCGCTGGATACTCAAGGCCCTCGAGGACGAGGGGGAACGTGTGCCGGAGGGCGGGGAGCCGCCGGTCAGGGGCAGCGTCGGGGAGCCCATCCAGTGGATAGCGGAGCTCGTCGGCAAGATGTTCGACACGAAGACGTCGACAATTCACAGTTACGGGGCGGCGCCCGGCGCCCCCTGGGAGTGGTCTGAGGCTTATGTCCAGATCAGCACCGACGATATCACATACTTGCCTCTCCCCGATGTCACGGATTGGGAGTTCCGCGTCGACAACCAGCTGAAGCCCAACTTCGTCTTCAACGACGCCGGCTCCAAGCAGCTGGCGACCCTCGAGGAGATGGAGCAGCTCGTCTCGGCGAGGCTCACCATGAACTTCCCCAGCGACACATACCTCAGCTACCTCCTCGACCAGACGGAGCTCTACCTCAAGCTGATGCTCCCCGATAGCAAATGGATCAAGTTGAACAAGGGCAAGTTCCGCCTTGTGGAGCCTGTCCTGAAGCCGGAGGATCTGATCGCCTGCCGCCTCGAGTTCGAGGGAAGCTGGCAGACCAACGGGTTCACGTAGAGGTGATGGAAGTGGACTGGCTCTTACTGTTCGGGGTCTTCACGGCCGGGTTCATCCTGGGGGCATGGCTCGGATTCCACGTGGGCTCCAAGAGGGAGGTTTAGCCATGAGGCATGAAACCGATATCATGGGACATCGCCTCGTCTTCAGGACATGGAACTACGGGATGAAGCAGGAGGCCCTCCGCAGGGCCACCACCTGGAAGCAGGACGCCCATGGGGGTATCGAGCCCGACGTCGACCCCTGGACCCTGAACGACCTGATGCTGCTTCAGACCCTCGTCGAGTGGGACCTGAAGAACGAAAACGGGCAGCCGCTCCCGATCACGCTCGAGAACATCCACGGCGTTGAGCCGCCGGAGCTGGTGGAGGCTATGATCGCGGAGACACAGAAGCTGAACGGGGTGAGCGTCAAAGAGCGAAAAAAATAGTGGCGGCGGTGAAGCGCGAGAAGGCCGAGCCGCTACTGGACGATGTGGCGCTGTGTGTACAGATGGGTTGGACTTGGGAGCAGCTACAGAGGCAGCCCGTCAGGTTCGTGGAGAAGCTGCAGATTTACCTAGGTGCCGTCGCCGACAAGCAGAGTCGGGAGCAGGAGCGCCTCGAGGAGGAGGTTGAAATGCTGAGGAGGATGGGGAGATGAAGGTGACAAGGAGGATTAGGCTGGAGGACCTGGGCCTAGAGCTCGAGTTGCTCCCCCAGAAGATTGGGGAGGCCGCCGCCCTCACCCTTCACGAGCCCTGGATGCTGGCCGCGGCCCAGTCCTTCTGCCCCGTCGACACCGGCGCCCTCCTCGGCTCCATCAGGTGGGAGCTCCGGGGCCCCCACGAGGCGGCGCTCATCGCCGGAGGCATGAGCTACATCAACCCCAGAACGGGGCGCCCCGTAGACTACGCCAGGCACGTCCACGACGGGACAAGCCGGATGCCGGCTCGGCCCTTCCTGCTCCAGGCCGTACTCCAGGAACGGCTCAGATACGCCCGGGAGATGCTGAGGAAAACCATGGAGGCGGTGTAATGGCTGAGCAGGCGGAGATCGAGTACCAGGTCAAGGTGACGGGCCTCGGGGAGGCCTCGGCGGCAGCGAACAGTGCCGCGGCGCAGGCCAAACAAGCGTCGGCGTCCCTCGAGACTGCGAGATCCTTGGGAAGCCAAGCTATACCTATCCTCTTCAGCAGCGTGAGGGCCCTGACGAACGCGAGGCAGGCCGCGGAGCAGGCCAACAAAGCCATCCGGGACCTAGACCCGATGATGGCCCTCTACGCGTTCGTCAACATGGTCCAAACCATTCAGGCTCTGACGAGCCTCATGAAGGCGTTGAAGGTGTCGACGGCAGCGGCCTCGGCGGCTCAGGCGATCCTCACGACCCTCGCCGGCGCTTGGTGGCTGATCCCTCTCGCCATCGCCGCCGGAGCCCTCGTCTACAGCAGGATCCAGAGCATGCAGGCTGGAGGTCTCATCAAGGATACGGGCCCCTACCTGTTACACAGGGGAGAATACATCGTCCCCGAGAGGCAGGCGACCAGGGTCGAGAGGCTCGTCGAGAGGACCATGACCCCTGTCACAAGGTTCGGCCCCATCTATGTCACCTTCGAGAAGCAGCCCGAGGAGGACGAGAGGGACGCCTGGATGCGGGGCCTCGAGGAGCGCCTCGCCCAGAAGATCAGGAGGGGCGGATGATTGCCGACGCCTAACTGGGCCCAGTGCCATGTCGAGGTCCATGAGGCTCCCGCGATACTGGAGGACTGCTTCAGGGGCGCCATGTGGGTCCTCTTCCAGTCAGCCGCCTCCCAGAGCTTCGCCAACGCCGGCGACATAACCGGCGACTACGCGACGATGGCCGTCACCGAGGGAGAGACGCCGACGGGATGTGGGTACAGGAAGGACTACTCGGCCTCAGGCTTCGGCACGAGCACGTATCCCAGCCTCAGGGTAAGGCTCAGGGGGAGGGGCACGACGCCCCAGTACCGGGTAGCCGTCGAGTACACCGACGCCACGGAGAACGACACGGGCTGGATCGATGCGCCCACGGCGTTCGCGACTGTGACTCTGCAGCTCACCGCCGGCAAGACGGTCAAATACGTGAAGCTCTACGCCAGATGCAACACCGGAAGCGGCTCGGCTCAGATCGACTACGACTACGCTGTTCTCCAGGCCCAGCCGCCCCTGATCCCGTACGAGCACACCGAGGTGGACGTGGACCTCCAGCACACCACCTCCTCCAGCGGGTTCCGCGTAAGGTGCTGGCACGACATCCTCCAGGGCGTCACCGGCCGACGCTACCGCTTCGAGGAGGGAGCCGGAGCCCGGGCCTACGACCTGAGCTTCAGCCGGGGCCACGGCACCCTCGTAAACGGACCCACATGGACCACGGGCAGGCACGGCGGCGGCCTCTACTTCCTCGCCGCCTCGAGCCAGCGAGTCGGCACCGGATACAAGCCCATCATCGCCGCCACGGGGGCCTTAACTATCGCCCTATGGTTGAAGGCTGCCTCGGGCGCCACCGGCGTAATAATCGGCGTGGGGAAGACCATAGGCGCCGACTGGAACAGAGTGCAGCTCAACTTCCAGCCCACAGACAAGGTCCGCATCTACGCGAAGGACGACGCCGCAAACATCCGCTCATACACAAGCGTCAAGACCATCGCGGATAACAGCTGGCACCACGTCGTCGCCGTCGTGGACCCTGGCAAAGACCTCGTGCAGCTCTACGTCGACGGCGTCTTCGACGGCCAGACCTCAGGCGTCCTCGGGGTCATCTCATGCGACGCCTTCGACTTCCAGATCGGTTGCCTCAACAACAACGGCGCCTACAGCAGCTTCATCACGGGCTTCGTCGACGAGGTCGCCTTCTACGAGAAGACCCTCACCGCCGAAGAGGTCCGTGGGCTCTTCCAGCGGGATCAATCCTCGGGGATAAGCAGGGCCGATCCCGGCGCTTGGATGATGATCTATCTCGCCGCCGAGTCCGAGAGCCAGGTATACAAGCTCATCACGGGCAGGATTATCGACCGGGTCACCGGTGGGGAGCCCGACGGCCCGTGGGTTGAGTTCACGGGCGAGGACATGAGCGAGATTCTCCACGAGAGAACGTGGAGCCACGAGTTTACTGCCTCCACTCAGATCAGTCTCGTCGCCAGTTACGTCATCGACGACGCCGTCGATGAGCTCTACAAGGATGTTGACGCCACGAGCCGCACAATTATAAACAATTTCAAAAACGAGAACGCGTGGAGCGTCCTGCAGAAGCTCGCGGAGAGCGCGTACTACGCCTCCGGCGAGTTCGGCGCCCACTTCTACGTGGACCCCGGCGGCTGCTTCCGGTTCAAGAAGTACGGCGCCTTCGCCTGTCCCCACCCCGTCTCGGATGGCGGCGACGGAAGCGCGCCTAACATCCTGGACATCCAGGTCCAGGAGGGCATGAAGGGGTCGCCCAGGCTGGTCAACGACGTCAAGGTGGTTATCTTCGAGGAGGAGTCTCAGCCCCGGGACGAGGACGCCTGGACGGAGAGCGCCGGCGGCTGGAGCAGCCCCGACCCGACGGACTCGGGCTTCCCCCAGAGCGATGCAGGAGACAGGGTCAAGGGGACTGCCTCCGTCAAGTTCCAGACCACGAACCCTGGCGCCCAGTACCGGATGCGCCTCGACGTCTCGGACACTGACATATCCGGCTTCGACGCCCTGAAGTTCTTCCTCAAGTACGGCGCCGGGCTCAGCATCGATAGCTTCGAGGTCCGCATACAGAAGAGCGGATGGCTGTGGACCTGGGACTACAGGACCAAGGCAGGGATCAGCCCTCCAGGAGCCGGCGCCTGGTATGAGGTCACCGTTAACATCGCCGACATGATGGTGACCGGTTACCCCGGCAACATCGTCAACAACATCGAGGTCAAGGCCCTCCACGCTACCCAGATCGGAACAGGCGGCTTCCTCATCGACAAGCTGCGCTTCGTCCGCAGCGAGAAGGCGGGTACCGCCAGCGACTCCGCGAGCCAGCAGGCCTACGGGAAGCGGACCCTCACCCCCGTCGACAAATCCATCACAAGCACCGCGTTCGCGGGCCACGTCGCCGCCAACATCGTCGCCAACCGCAAACATCCCTTAGTCACCGTCCGGTGCAGGGTGCCGGGGCGGGCTCAGCCCGGCTACAGGCCGCCCCAGAGGGTCACCGTCACCAGCCTCAAGGACGGCGTCCGGGGCGCATCGTTCCAGGTCGTCCGGGCCAGGCACAGGTACACGCCAGGAGACTACGTCTGTGACCTCGACCTCGTCGCCGCGAAGACCGCGTCGACGCCGCCCGCCTACTCGGATCAGGTGGCCCCCGGCCTCCCCGACCTCGGGGCCCTCCTCAGCGAGTGGAGGAGGCGCCAGCAGCAGGAGGCGCTGAACAGCCTCAGGAGCGACTGGATATGAGCACCGTGAACCTGGGGGACCTGGAGAAGGGCGACCTGATCCTGGTGAGGTGGACGGACGCCTCGGACGTGAAGGGGACGATAGCGGAGCACGAGGCCCGGCCCGACATCCATGTGAAGGATTGGGGCCTATACCTCGGCGTCAGCGGCAAGAAGCGCCGGTTCCTTCTCATCGGCAAGGATGTCGTCGAGGTGCAGAATGAGTGGGGCGTGACCCGCATCCCCCTGGAGCTCATCGAGGAGGTCGTCGTCCTGATGCCGCGGGAGCAGGTGATCCGGTGCATCGCCGAGATCCAGATCTTGGCCCGGA
>Ga0315296_10002407_pt1 | contig 16006 bp, 11 predicted proteins | sample YL17G14_18_MG_FD_203921 | JGI IMG/M metagenome (GOLD analysis project Ga0315296, IMG submission 203921) | Sediment microbial communities from Yellowstone Lake, YNP, Wyoming, USA - YL17G14_18 | ecosystem: Environmental > Aquatic > Freshwater > Lake > Sediment | place: USA: Wyoming | collected... | reverse complement strand
CGGCTACGAGCTCGCCTCGCATGGCTTCCGGGCCGCAGCGCCGGGGGTCGTCGCGGCGAATCTGAAATCCGTGGGCGGTGTGGACTCGGGCGACGAGGGTGTGAGCTTCGTCGCAGAGGGCGACGCTGCGAGGGCGGAACTCTGGATCTATTCGAGAGGAGACCGGGACGTGGCCGTCGAACTGCCCGAGCCGATGACCGGCGCGGCGATTCTTCGGATGGATGGGGGTCCGGACGCCGCCGTCACGGCACAAGGTCGCACGGTGTCACTGCATCTTGGCTATCGGCCTGACATGGAACGCATGCAGCCGCCTGTGGCGCTGGCCGGCAAATCGCCCCGGGACTGGCCTGGAAATCGTCCCGCGATCGGCGTGCTCAATCTTCCCGGCATGCCGCAGGCCTGGACGCGCATTTCCCCACTCGACTGGGTACAGGCGTTTCAGCAATCGCGTCTGGCGACCGAGTTCGGCGTACCTGTCCGACAAATTACGAGCGTAGCTGAGCTTACCGCCGCTCTGCAAGCGGGCGTCACATCGTGGCTGGCTATCGTCAATCCGGGCGGCGAGTGCTTCCCAATCGCAGCTTCCGGCCGGTGGCGCGACATGCTTGGTTTGATCCGGGACTATGTGAATCATGGCGGCTCCTGGTGGGAGACCGGCGGTTACTCCTTCTACGCACCGGCGTTCCTGAGCGCGCACGGATGGCAAACAGAGGTAATCGGCCCCGACGGCATCGGGTACTTCGGCCTGCGCGTGGGCGGAGGTGCGGTCGATCAAGCCGCCGAGCCGCTGACGGTGACGGCGCAGGGACTGGAGCTGTTAGGCAGTACGCTGGCGACAAGCCTTCAAGGCAAGATAAGTGCAGTCAATCGCGGGCTGCCGCGAACCGCCGACGCGCCAGCCCATCTCACGTTGCTGGCCGGCGCCCAACAGGATTTTCTCGGCGCCTACCGTTTGGAGGGCTGGGGCTACTTGTGGCGAACCGGCGGCTTCTGGCCGAATGCTGACGTCGTTGTTCCCGCCGCCGTGGCGACCATGGAATATCTCTACACGCACCCGCCCCTGCCTGCGGAACCCGATCCAACGCGGTATCTCTGGCATGGTGTCCTGAGCCAAAACAACAGCGATTCAGGAGGATGACGCAAAGCCCATCTGCGGCAAGACCACCCTGCACTGACGGCGTCCCGGCACCCTGGGAGACCATGTCGCACTGCTCGCAGGCTTTCTGCGCTCCCCGCACACAGTCACCGTTACCAGATACACTTCTGTTGCCTCTATCTATATAGAGCAGATGCTGAAACAGCTCGGATATCTGGAGACACGGCCATGAAAACGAAACTGATGATTTGCCTGCTGGTAGCGGCGGCCCTTTGGCTGAGCGGTTGCACGGTCATCTCGTTTGAGGAATCCGGGCATACGAAACGACTCTACACTTTCTGTACGCCTTCCCAGGGTGTCATCCGAGTGGTCCACGTTCCGTGTCGGGAGCCGCGGCCGCGCCAAAGCCATGTCCTCGAGTAGCATCCAGCGACACACATCTTCTCACGGCGGCGATTTGGCCGAACCGGGCTGCATTTACGTTGCATGCCAATCCGCTGCAGTGGCAGGCTTCGGACATGAGCGATCCTGCCCTCCGTCCGAGAGCCCTTGAAAGTTGATCTCTGCCCGGCGATAATCGATGTCGGTCGGCAGGACGGCTTCACTGGGCCAACTACCCGCCGGGATCGTGTGGTCACGCTGAAATCAGAGGATGGCAACGTTATGCGATGGATTTCACACTGTTTGGAAGTCGCCCTTGTTGTCGCAGGTCCGTGGAGCACGGTAGGTGCCATCGCGCAGGAGCCGATTCGTATCACCGGCAGATGGGAGCTCTTCGTCGACCGCTACCTCATCGAGCAGATGCAAGGTGATGTCGAACTGCGCCTGCGTGAGCCGGTACCACAGGAGGTCGTGATGATACACGACAGGCCGTGGGAAGGCAACTCTTGCGGATACCACACGATCTTTCAGGATGGGCCGATCTATCGCATGTACTATCGGGGCTGGAACCATAACATGAGCAACGAGAAACAGACCCATCCGGCGGTCGTCTGCTACGCGGAGAGTCGGGACGGAATTCATTGGGAGCGGCCCACACTCGACCTCGTTGAGTTCCAGGGCTCGAAACAGAACAACATCATCTGGGCGGGCGCCGGGACACACAATTTCGTGCCATTCAAGGATACGAACCCACAATGTCCGTCGGACGCAAGGTACAAGGCGGTCGCCCGGGGCGAGGATGAATACAGCCAGACGCTTTTTGCTTTCAAGTCCAGCGACGCCCTGCACTGGCAGTTGCTCGCCGATAAGCCGATCCTGACCCAAGGTGCGTTCGATTCTCAGAATCTCGCCTTCTGGGATACGTTCCGGCAGGAGTACCGCTGCTATTTTCGGGATTTCCGCGACGGGCGGCGGGACATCGAAGTATCTACTTCCGGGGACTTCCTTGATTGGACCGAACCCGCGTGGCTTCAATTCCCGGACGCCCCGAAAGAACATCTCTACACGAACGCGGTCATGCCGTATTATCGTGCTCCGCACCTGCTCATTGGGTTTCCAACGCGGTACCTGCCGGATCGCGGATCGCTAACGGAGGGTCTATTCATGACCAGCCGGGACGGCCAAACGTTTCATCGCTGGCCGGAAGCACTCATCCGACCGGGGCTCAACTCTGACAAATGGCATAATCGCAGCAATTACATCTGGTGGGGACTGGTCCAGACCGAGTCGCCTTTGCCAGGCAGCGGCAAGGAGTTGTCTCTTTACACCAATGAAGGCTACTACTATGAAAGCAAGGCAGCGAAGACCCGGCGCTACACCTGCCGGATCGACGGCTTCGTCTCCCTGCACGCCTCTTTCGCCGGCGGCAAGGTTCTGACAAAGCCGTTCATCTTCGAGGGCGACAAGCTCATCGTCAATTTCTCGACCTCCGCTGCAGGCGGCCTGCAGGTACAGATCGAAGACCTCGACGGCCAGCCCATTCCCGGGTTCGCCTCCTCCGATTGTCCGGAGATCTACGGCGACGCCATCGAGCACATTGTGAAGTGGCAGCGAGGTAGTGACGTGGGTACACTGGCCGGCAAGCCGATTCGCCTGCGGATCGCGTTACGTGACGCGGACCTGTATGCCTTCGGTTTCCGAGGTGACGTGAACTGATGCTATGACATGAAGACAGCACGAGGAAAGATCATTGGCTGGGTGGTGACAGCAGTCCTGCTATCGGCTATACCCCACTCGGTCTGTGCCGCACAGAAAGACGAGATCCCGAAGCAGGCAGGCACAAGCCCAGTGAAGGTTTTCATCTTAGCCGGGCAATCCAACATGGAAGGCCAGGGCGTCGCAGATCTCGACGGTCCCGACTACAACGGCGGCAAAGGCACGCTGAGCCAGGTGATGAAGGACCCTGCCAGGGCGAGCCTCTTCAAGCACCTCAAGGACGACCAAGGCCGGTGGATGATACGCGATGATGTCTGGGTCTGGTACAAGCCTGAGAACGACCCTGTGAAAGCCGGGCCGCTCACCATCGGTTTCACCGTCTACGACGGCAAACACCACTTCGGCCCCGAACTGCAGTTCGGCCACGTCATCGGCGATCACCTCGCCAATCAGGTCCTCCTCATCAAAACCGCCTGGGGCGGCAAGAGCCTTTACCAGGACTTCCGCCCGCCAAGCTCCGGTGGGAAGGTGGGTCCCTACTATGCCAAGATGGTGGAGGAAGTTCGCGAGGCTCTCGGCAACCTCCAGAAGTACTTCCCGAACCATGATGGCGGCGGATATGAACTGGCGGGTTTTGTCTGGTACCACGGCTGGAACGACGGGTGCGACCCGAAGAATGCCGTACCGGAATACGAGCAGAATCTGGTGAATCTGATCAAGGACCTGCGCAAGGACCTGAAGGCGCCCCGCCTGCCGGTCGTGGTCGGAGAACTGACCGGCCCCTGGGTGAAAGCAGAGGGCCCGTGGGCGGCCATCAGGAAGGCACAGGCAGATGCCGCGGCAAGACCGGAGTTCAAGGGCACGGTGTTGTTCGTCGAAACCCATGACTTTGTCCGGCCGCCGGAGGAGTCTCCCTGTCCGACACATGGACACCACGAATTTGCCAATGCCGAGACCTATTTCCTGGTCGGCAGTGCCCTTGGGAAAGGAATGAAGAGCTTACTCGATGCCGCGAGTGCTGACGACAAGCCCGATCCGCCCAAGCCTACCTCGCGTACCGTCCGAAACATCGAAGGCTGGACCGTCCGCATTGACGACCGCCTGCTCGCGCCACCCCATGATGCGCTGGGCGCACGTGCGCTCAAGTTGCTGGAAGCCAAACTCGCAGACATTACGTTCGTCGTCGCCGCCGATCGCCTGGCGAAGCTGCGGACAGTCCCCATCGTGCTCGATCTGACGCACGGGAAACTGCGCGCCATGCAGTACCACCCCTCCCCGGAATGGTTGGAGGAACACGGCTATGCGCGCTACCTGGCGAAATGTGTCCACATCTGCGAAGCGGCCGACTTCATCGCTCCACGCCAGGTGAATGAACAGCCGTGGGTCGTCTTGCACGAGTTGGCGCACGCCTATCACGACCAAGTGCTCGGCTTCGATGACGCGAGCATTCTCGATGCGTATGAACGATTCAAGCAGAGCGGACGCGGCGATTCGGTCCTGCTCATCACTGGCAAGCGTGTGAAGCATTACGGCCTCACAGACCAGAAGGAATTCTTCGCCGAAATGACGGAGGCATACTTCGGCATGAACGACTTCTTCCCCTTCAACCGAGCGGAACTCATGACCGCCGAGCCGGAGATCTTCGAGCTGCTGCGGACCATCTGGGGGCAATCTCAGCCGTCGAAGAGATAGCGGCAGGATCATCGGGGGTCGGTGCGGTTGACCAGGTTCCCTTCTTCATCCAGGTGGACCCAGGGGCCGCTCACGTGGTAGCCGCCGATGATCCTTTTCTTGATCGCTTCCTGCCAATCGACGGGTCGATCGAACTCCGGGGTAGGCTCAAAATATCCGGCTTTGTGCAGGTACTTCGGCTCCCGGAGATACTTCTGAACCACCTCGTCGTTCAATTCCACTCCCAGTCCGGGCCTCTCGGGCACCGTGTACTGGCCGTCCTTGATGAGCGGTTTGACCGGACCGATCACCAGATCCTCCCACCACGGAATTTCCATCGCGTGGTTCTCCATGCAGAGGAACTCGCGGATCGTGCATGCGCAGTGAACGCTCGCCACCGCCCCTATGGGCGAACCCGCGTGATGGAACATCGTCTTGATACCGTGCCGGTAGGCATAATCGGCAATCTTCTTCGTCTCCATCAAGCCGCCCGATGTCTCCATGTCCGGGTGAATGATGCTTACGGCGCCTTCGCTGATGAACGGTTTGAACCCGCTCAAGCCGAAGAGGTCCTCGTAGCCCAACGTCGGCGTCGGAGATCCCTCCGTGATCTGCGTCATCATCTCGACCGCCTGGGGTGAGTTGTAGGGGACTACATCCTCGATGTACGCCAATTTCCTGCGTGGCTTGGCCATGGCCTCGCCGAGACGTATGCCCGACTCCACGGTCATGCGGCCGAAATGGTCGGCGCCCAGAGAAACGTCGTAGCCGATGGCCTCTCGGACCGCCTCCACATATTCGCCCCAGTACTCCATCCCCTTGGCCGTCGGCACTCCATTCTCAAACGCGCCCTCCCGGTCCCGGATCAGCCGGGGCACCAAGTCCATCTTCAGGTACTTCAATCTCCACGTCTGGACCCGGGTCTTGGCCCGTCTGGCATAGACCACAGGGTCCACACTGGCATTCGTATCGCCGTACACGGGAATCTTGTCCCGCACCTTTTCGCCCAGAATCTTGTACGCGGGCACTCCGAGCACCTTGCCGGCGATGTCGAACAGCGCCATATCGACGGCGCTGAACCCTCCGCCGAACCGGCCGTGCCCGGAGTACGGCCGGAGACTCTCCATGATGCCCTCGATATCGAGCGGGTCCTTGCCCACAAGATACGGCTTGAGGATCAGCGCCTGGCCCAGATGTCCCGCGTCACGGACCTCGCCGAGACCGTATACGTCCTGGTTCGTGTAGATCTTGATGATGGGGTAATCGAAGTTGGATGCCACCGTGCATCCGCGGATGTCCGTGATCCTGAGCTTCGTTGGCCTCGAATACGTTTGGGCAGGATGAATCGCAAGGCCTCCCATCGCCACGCTCATCAACCCCGCTGATCTTTTGAGAAACTCGCGTCGATTCATGGACCGTCACCTCACTTCTTGCCCGTGTCATCAGGCGGCGACTCCGATTTCACAGTAGGAACCGGCCACCGCACTGCCAGAATCTGGGCGTGTTCCTCTCCTTCCTCCATGTCACTGTAGAATCCGATCAACGTGCCGGACCTGAAGTAGAAAGCGTCGCCCTGCCGAGACAGGTAGCGCATTTCTTTTCCCGCCGCATCGCTTCCGGCCACCATGTCGCCGTGGCCGCGGAGCACGTAGTAGATCTCCTCTTCCCTGTTGTGCCGGTGTGGGATATTCGTGCCGCCCGGGGCGAAGTCCATCAGAAAGAGGCTGTTGATCCGCTGAGCCGCCGCCAGTTTGTCCCGCTTGCTGTCCGTTGTGCCCATCAGCAGTTTGAACTGGGTGGTAGGCCCATGGCTCGCCAGCACTTGCAGCGGCACATCGTCGGCATTCGCCACCATCCGATTCGGCGTCGGCGGCACTTCGATCCCCTCGGGAATCTTGAACCCCATAATGAGCAGACGCAATGGCTTCTCCGACAGGTTCGAGATTCCATGCTCAACTCCAACGGGCAGATACACGAAGTCGTTCTGCTTGATCGGCACGTTCTCCTGCCCGTAGCGCAAGATGCCGTTGCCTGCCAGAATGAAAAAGACCCCTTCGACGTTCTCGTAGCTGACGGTCTTGCTGCTGCCGCCCGGCTCGACAGTCAGTTCGCCGAACCGCTCGATGCCCTTGACAACCTGGACATTGGGGTCGCCGAGGCCGAACAGGGGTCGGTAGTGAGCCGTTGCGGTGCTCAGATCAACAGGCTGTTCAGAGATTACGGCCAGGGACCGCCGCAGGAAGACCTGTTCTGCTGCGGGCGCAACGTCACTTGCGAGGGCAACGCTGGTCAGCAAAACGACCACGCAGAGTCCGGCTTTCATGGCACGCTCCTTTCCTCACGATGTCAATGCAGCCTGGAGCATGGCTCTGGCATAGGCCACGTTGTACACGATGCCGGCGTACCCTCCCCCGCCGGGATAGCCGCCTCGAAAGCCGGGCTGTTGCCGGTCGTAGTCCAACGCACGCGGATGCTCGGGATAGATCGTGCCGGCATACTTTTGCCGCACCAATTCCTTCATGACTGCGAACATGTCGACCTGGCCCTCATCCGGAAACACCTCCGCGTACTTCTCGAAGGGCTTCTGCACGCGTACATTGCGAAAGTGCACGTGGTTGACCCGGTTCCTGCCGGCGAAGTAGCGACAGACTTCTACCGGGTCCTCGCCCATTTCCTTCGTCACCCCGCAATCGAACGTGATCCCGTTTGCCGGGCTCGGCACGATCTCGATGAGGCGTTTCCAGCCTGCCACTGTGCCCATGATCTGTCCGGACCCCCGGCTCAGCGGCGCCGGCGGATCGTTGGGGTGCAGGGCCAGCCGAACCCCGGATTGCTCAGCCACCGGCACAACGGCCTTCAGGAAATAGGTGATGTTCGTCCACAGCTCTTCGACACTGTGGGCACCTTCCTGGGGCAGCGGCGGCAGGTCCTTCATGCGGTCATAGTCGAATGCCGTATACCCTGTGCCGGCCCTGCCGGTCTCCTCATAGTATCCTTCCATCGCGCGGTGTGCGTAGAAGTTGTACTCGGTCACCGGCAGTCCGGCCTTTCCGGCGGCGCGGATGGACTGGATGACTTTCTCGATCTCCTCATCGCGTCCCGGCCGGCCGTAGATGGTGTTCGGGAATCCGCCGATCATCAGGTTGTACAGGGTCAGGCCGGCGGCCTTGAGCCGCTCGATGCGGGCCCGCAGATCGGCCTCCTGCCAGGGGATGCGCGGTCCTCCGCCCAGCACATAGTCCACGGCAAGCTGCTTGATGCGCCGCATGCCCGCGTCCTCCTGGTCCCCAGCGGCTCGCCCGCCATCGCCTAATCCCAGGCAGAGCTTCGGCGTGTCTGCCCCCTCGGCGATCGGCCACTGTTTCGCGGCGGGTGTCGCCGCCATCGCGGAAGGGCCCAGAGCCATCGTCGCCGCCGCTTGCATCATTCCTCTCCGGGACAGATATGACCTCATAAGATGTACCTCCTTCAGTTCGCAGGATTGCCAGTCTCTTCCTCTTATCGAGCGATTCGCACGAGTTTTCCTCCGCCAGGCGGCAGGGTCAGTTCGACGACATTCTTCTTCGCGGAGGTCCATTGAGCCGTGGCGGCGTCGAAGAGGTCGAGTTCGCCCGGCCCGGCAAGCGACGCCTTCACATCGGCGGTGTAGTCCAGGTTCACCACGACTGCGTGGGTCGGCCTTTCTGCGGCCCCGAAGAAACCGAGCAGAAAGCCTCGTAGCGAGGCGGGCGACTGCGGGGAATCGATGTGGAAGACCGCATCCGACGGCAGTGGCTCACAACCGGGCTCGCGCATCGAGGTATGATACACGCCGAGCGAGCGCAGCGGCTGGAGGCTCCCGGCGATGGCGGCGAACTCAGGATTGTAGGACTTCAGCGCCTGGTAGAGCGGCCCAGGCGTTCCGTCCAGGCCCACGAGGCTGCCGTGGTGGTTCGCGCAGGCATATACGTAATAGCTGATGCCCTGCTCGCCGTAGGCCAGCGTGGAATAGACCAGGTAGCGCAGCTCGTTACCATTCGGCACACGCATCGCATCCGGCGCCCAGGTGCAGGCCTGCACGATATTGAGGAAAGGCACACCCGCCTCCTGCGCCGCACGCCGGATCATCGCCAGATTCAGGAAATACTGGTCGCCATCGCCCTTGAGCCTGAACTGATAATGGTCGTAACTGATCAGCGAGGGCTTCACCTGCTCGCTGTACCGACGCAAGTACTCCCTATAGGCCGTGACCATGTCGCCCTTCGTGCCGAGTTGTTCGTTGGTGGCGTATGTTGGAAACAGGTTGATGTACGCCAAGTGCGACGGATCGCGCCGGCGCAGATACGCGACCAATTTGCCAAGTGCGGGGAACTGCGATGCATCGGGCTCATCGATGAGATGATAGGCATAAAGCGCCGGGTGCTTGCTGACGCGTGCAATGAGAGCATCCAGTTGCTCGAGACGCTTGGGATCATCGAGTGACGCAGGCGTGAGCAGACCGTCCGTCAGTTGCGCACGCAGACCGTGTTGGTGCGCCACGTCGAGTTCTTTTTCATTGCCGCACCAGACGAGGTTGAAGCCTCCTTCGGCCATCTGCTGCGCGACGGCATCCGTGAGTGACGGGCCACACCAGTACGTGACGATGGGCGTGCCAACCTGCCAGGAGCCGGCGGCGGGTCCGGCCTCCGCCACGTGCATCCACGCAGTGCACGCGAAGAAGGAGAGGCAAAGAATGTGCACGAGTCTTGTCATAGCTGAGTAGTGGATTGAGGTTCGCATTGTGTCACACTCCCAAGCGCCATCAGCGGCCTACGCGACAAGCAGCCTGTCGTGATTCATCTTGCAGCCGTGCGAGTGTATCACAGAGCGCCAAACAAGGCAACATGAACTTGGAGCTCACGGGGCGCGCTCGTGCATGCCTCGGGGGTGGACAACCGAGGGCTCCCTCGGTATGATCTGAGGCCTGTGTGTGGCAAATCCAGGCTTCTATTCTTGAAGGAGACAAGCATGAGTCAGCACCTGTCCTTGCGTTCTTATCTTGGAGCGGTTACGTGTCTGATGGCCGCCATGGCGGTCCTGGCACCGGCCGAGGAGCGCAATGCGCCTGCCTCCAGGCCGGCCGTGGCCGAGGTATCGGTCGATGCCTCCAAGGCCCGGGAGCCGATCAGCCCCTACATCTACGGCCAGTTCATCGAGCACCTGGGCCGATGCATCTACGGCGGCATCTGGGCCCAGATGCTGGAGGACCGCAAGTTCTACTTCCCCGTCCCTGCCGACAAGGAAATCTGGCGACTCACCCGCGAGCAGGCCCGCGTACTGGCCGCGTCTCCCTGGAAGGTGATCGGTCCGCAAGGGACCGTCGAGATGATCAAACAGGATGCCTTTGTGGGCGAGCACACCCCGCAGATCACTGCGCCAGGTGACGGGACGGCCGTGGGCATCTATCAGGAGGAACTCGGGCTGGTCAAGGGCAGAGCGTACGTAGGATATCTCTACGTGGCCACAGACGGCAAAGTGGCGCCCGTGACCGTCAGTCTGTCCTGGGGCCAGAGCGACGCGGACAAGGCCGTACACACCATCAAGGCGGTCGGCGCCAAGTACACCAAAGTGCCCTTCAAGTTCACGGCCGGAGCGAACAGCGAGAATGGTCGGCTGGCAATTACTGCGAGCGGCAAGGGCGAGCTGAAGATCGGTTGCGTGTCCCTGATGCCCGCCGACAACGTGGAAGGATTCCGCAAGGACACCCTCGAGCTGCTCAGGCAGCTCAACGCCCCGGTGTATCGATGGCCGGGCGGCAACTTCGTGAGCGGCTATGACTGGCGGGACGGCCTGGGAGACCGGGACACAAGACCGACCCGCACCAATCCGGCGTGGACCGGGATCGAGACCAACGACATGGGCATGCACGAGTTCGTTCGCCTCTGCTCGCTGATCAAGGCGGAGCCCATGATCGCGGTCAATACCGGTTTTGGCGATGCCTATTCGGCGGCTGCCGAGGTGGAGTACGCCAACGGCTCGACCGACACTCTGATGGGCAAGTGGCGGGCGAAGAACGGCGAGTCCAAGCCCTTTGGCGTGAAGTGGTGGTGCATAGGCAACGAGATGTGGGGCAACTGGCAGCTCGGGTACATGCAACTACGCCACTACGTGCTCAAGCACAACTGGGTCGAGGAGAAGATGCGTCAGGTGGACCCGACCATCAGGACGGTCGGCAGCGGCGAGGTCGGCGATGGCGGCCCCCGTAGCTGGACCCGAGGGATGCTCACCAGTTGCGCAGATCACATGGACCTGATCAGCGAGCACTTCTATTGCCAGAGAAGGGATGATATTGCCCAGCACGTTCAGCAAATCCCCAACAATATCAAGCGGATCGCGGACGCCCATCGCAAGCTCCGCGAAGAACTGCCGTCCTTGAAGGGCAAGGATATTCGCATCGCCCTGGATGAGTGGAACTACTGGTACGGACCCCACGTGTTCGGCGAGCTGGGCACCCGCTACTTCCTCCAGGACGCGCTGGGCATCGCCGCGGGCCTGCACGAGTACTTCCGCAACAGTGACATCATTTTCATGGCCAACTACGCCCAGACGGTCAACGTCATCGGGTGCATCAAGACCACCAAGACGGCCGCTGACTTTGACTCCACGGGTATGCCTTTGATGCTGTATCGACAGCACTTCGGGACGATCCCGGTGGCGGTCGAGCACCAGGCACTGCCTCTGGACATCTCGGCCGCCCTGACCACAGATAAGAAGGCCCTGACCGTGGCGGTGGTCAATCCTACGAAGGACGCCGCCCAACTGAAGCTGAACCTCAACTCCGTCAAGCTCTCGGGCAAGGCCCAGACCTGGATCATTGCCGGTGACGACCCCATGGCCTACAATCAGCCGGGCGAGCCCCGCAAGGTGGACATCCGGGAGGCAGGGGCCACGGATCTGGCCGGCGTCGTTTCCGTCAAGCCATTGAGCATCACGCTTTGGAAGGTGGCGATCCAATGAAGAATACCCTGAGGTATACCGCGATCTGTACGGCAGCCGTGCTGCTTTCCTGCTGCAGTGCGGGCTTCGGCATGGAGAAACCCATCAAGGTGACGTTTGAGGGCAAGGCATCGGAGTACAAATGGTCCTTGAAGGAGTTGGACGCCCAATTGCCCTCTGACTGGTCCGACTTCAGCTACCTTGTGATGGAGATCAGGACGTCCATGCCGCAGCGTTTCTCCCTGTGGTTGCACACCCCCAATGGCAGGCGAAGGCTGATGCTCCAGCCTTTCGGTCAGAACGTCTGGCTTCGGGCCTCCATCCCGCTGCAATACTTCAAGGGAAGGGACCAGAAGGGAACGGACCTCGCTTCCGCCAGCAACCGGCGCACCAACTCCTTCTGGATGTCGGTGTGGGGACCGTTCGGCGATCTCAGGAACGTCGAGGCGATGAGCGTGGCCATGGACTACCCGCTCAGCAAGCCCACCCTGGAGATTCGATCCGTCACCCTGTCGAAGGAGGACACCGGGTCTGAATTCATCGAGCAGGACAAGCTGCCCGTGCTGGACGAATTCGGCCAGTGGGCCCACGCCGACTGGCCCCGCAAGATCAAGAGCCGCGAGCAACTCCAGAAGGAACTGGCAGACGAGGAGAAATCCTTTGGTCCCGGCGACTTCGGCTTGTGCAAGTACGGCGGCTGGACCAGCACCAAGGCGGCGGCCACAGGCTTCTTCCGGGTCGAGCAGATCGACGGCCGATGGTGGTTCGTCGATCCGGACGGACACCTCTTCCTGTCCACGGGCTCCAACGGCATGGGCGGCGTCAGGTCAGGCAGAGGCGGCTCTCGCAGTACTGCGCCCGCAGACAGCAGTGCCCCGCCCGACCGGACGACAGCCCGCATGGAGGCCTGGGGTCTGACCACGATCGGCAACTGGTCCTTTTTGAGACCTGCGGAGAATCAGCGAAAAGCCTACGTGGTGACGTTCAACGGCCCACGCACGCAGACCTCGTTTCTGGGGATGCAGGACGTGTACTCCGACGAGTTCGCCGCCAACGCCGACGCCGCCGCAAGCCAGCAGTGTGTCTCGCGAAAGGACGATCCCTGGCTGCTGGGCTATTTCATCGGCAACGAGCCGCCCTGGCCGAATCGCGAGGCCGAGGTGGTCGATCTGTTCCTCAAAGGCCCCGACACCGCCACGCAGCGTAAGCTCAAGGAGTTCCTGGCCCAGGGCGATACGCCCAACCGGCGCCGGGAATTCGTGTACGCCATGTTCGAGCGATACCTCACCCTGGTTGGCCAGGCCATCAAGAAATACGACCCCAACCATCTGAATCTGGGCATCCGGTTCGGAGGAACGCCGCCGGAGGCCGTCATGCGCATGGCCCGGATGTTCGACGTGTGCAGTATCAATGTGTACGAGTACGAGCCGACCCGGCAGATGAAGAGGGTCTATGAAGTCACCGGCCGGCCGATCGTCATCGGCGAGTTCCACTTCGGCGTGCCCGCTGACGGCCTGGGTGCGGGCCTGGTCCAGACCGCCAACCAACTCGAACGAGCTAAAGGCTATCGCTACTACATGGAGCAGGCCGCAGCCCTGCCCTGTTTTGTCGGGGCGCACTGGTTCTGCTGGCGGGATGAGCCGGTCCTGGGGCGCATGGACGGCGAGAACTACAATATCGGGTTCGTGGATGTCACGGACCGCCCGTACCCTGAGCTCGTGGATGCGGCCAAGGCCACGCACAAGAGGCTGCTCGACGTGCACTCCGGCAAGACGCTGCCGTTTGCGGAACGTCCCAGGGCCTCAGAAGCCGGAACGCCTGGGTCGCCCTGGAGTAACTGAGCCAAGCGTCGTACGCGAAGGGATCGCCGTCTCACGGAAACGGCCACAGTTTGCGGCATCGCAGGGCGGGTATTTCACCCGCCCTTTTCAATTGGCCTGGCAACCTTGCACGCCGTCGCCACTCGGCCTCAGGGTAGACATGCTGAAGTCCCACCGCCGCAGAGCGGCTTGGCTTCATGACAAAACACCACCTCTCGCGGAGACGGCGCACGCCAGATACAATCTCCCCATCAGGGAGGATCGATCCAGGTCGTGTTCAACGGCGAATTCCTCGCGACGACTCACGTTACGCCGCGATGATTCTGTGCACCCTGCGCCCTCTACCGACAGGAACGCTTAGAGGCTCTCTCCCACAATCTCAAAGTATGCCTGCGGGTGCTTACAGACCGGGCACATCGTTAGAGCCTTTTCTCCCTCGTAGACAGACCCGCAGTTGCGACAGCGCCATTTCACTCGCTGGGGTCTTGCGAAGACCCGGCCGGACTGGAAGTTCTCCAGCAGCTTCTTATACCGCTCTTCATGCTCCTTCTCGATCTTCGCCAGCCCGTCGAACAAACGAGCGGTCTCCTCGAAACCCTCCTGTCGCGCGGTCTTTGCCATCTCGGGGTACATCCTGGTCCACTCGTAGTTCTCGCCTCCGGCCGCCTCTTGCAGGTTCGCCGCCGTGTCCCCGATCCCCTCCAGCAACTTCAGGTGGAGCTTGGCGTGCTCCTTCTCCTGCTCGGCCGTCTCCAGGAAGATCGCCGCAATCTGCTCATAGCCCTCCTTCTTGGCCGCGGAGGCGAAATACGTGTACTTGTTGCGAGCCTGGGATTCTCCAGCAAATGCCTGCTTGAGATTCTGCTCCGTCTTGCTGCCCTTCAGTTCAGCCATGGTTCTCTCCTGTTGGCCCTTGCCAGATAGGGTTCGCTGGATTGTCTGGACGCTTGCGCAATAGTACAAACTCTTGTGGTTCGCGGCAAGCACGAACTTGCCGTGGCCTGCTCGCAGGTGTGATGCCGGACGATAGTGGAGCCAATGTGCCGTCAAACCCAGGATCAGTCCTGCCAACGGACGACGCGCGGAACCGCTGTGCCTGATGTGAAAAGGGCTGGCGCGTCACATGGCGTTTGCCTGTTATCATTCTTGGTATTTTCATTTGATTTCCGCCCGCTCGCTCCTACAATGAGAGCATAGCCTCTGAAACGGTCGGGTTCTGTGGATAAGAGAATAGATCAAGATCTATGATTCATTTCCTCTCGCGTGTCAGATGACATTTGTGGGAACCCAAGTGTTTCTGCCACCCTTGTGGAAGCAGGACCGAATGGTTGAACTCACCTGCCTTCCGCGCTGTATCCGAAAGTCACAGTAATGGACGTGTCACATCATGAACACCGTTTCCAAGGAGAAAGAAGATGGGACTACTGAAGGAATTCAGAGACTTCGCTGTCAAGGGCAATGCTCTGGACATGGCTGTGGGCATTATTATCGGAGGTGCCTTCGGCAAGATAGTCAGCTCCCTGGTCAACGACATCATCATGCCTCCGATCGGCATGCTCCTGGGCGGCGTTGACTTCAAGTACCTGGCACTGACGCTGAAGCAGGCAGTCACAGCGGCGGACGGCAAGATCATCACCGAGGCCGTGACGGTGAAATACGGCCTGTTCATCAACAACATCATCGACTTTCTGATCGTCGCCTTCACAATCTTCATGGTCATCAGAACGATCAACCGCCTCGCTCAGATGCGTATGCCGTTTGCCCGCACTGAGCCTCCAGCAAAATAAGTAGAAATACCGGTATCCATCCGTCGCGAGCAGCATGATTCTCCTGACGCTCGTTGTGCCCTGAGCGGGAGGCCGGAAGCTGTCCAATCGTTTCCGGTTCTGTGCGCCCTACTTCATCTCATATTCTGTGGAGCGTCAGGCGAACGCTCGTGCCCATCGCCAGCCGGTACCGGTTCAGGCCATTCCGCTGACTCCCCAGTCTCTCCAGGTCCGGCTGCTCGCCGGCAGGCAGGACCAGCTCGCCCTCACAACCGGTGGGCAGCGTGATCGCGAGCTCTCGCCGGCCGAGCGGGCCTTGGCTATGAAAGTGAATGGGTCCGCGCACGGTGTAGGCCGTGAGATCGAGATCATCGAGGTCGCCCAATTGCGGGCGGATCTCACAGCGGCGAAAGCCCGGCTCCAAAGGCTGGATACCGGCCACGTTCATGAAGAGGCAGTAAAGGGGCGCCACCGCGCAATGGCTCCATTGCGAGCCGGAGTCGGGTTGGGCTGCCCAATCCTCCTGAAGCGTATTGTTCAGACGCACCGACGGCATCGTGGCCCACCGCCGGCGCAGCGCTTCCAACACGACGCCGATCCTC
>Ga0315296_10002406_pt1 | contig 16007 bp, 18 predicted proteins | sample YL17G14_18_MG_FD_203921 | JGI IMG/M metagenome (GOLD analysis project Ga0315296, IMG submission 203921) | Sediment microbial communities from Yellowstone Lake, YNP, Wyoming, USA - YL17G14_18 | ecosystem: Environmental > Aquatic > Freshwater > Lake > Sediment | place: USA: Wyoming | collected... | reverse complement strand
GATGTGGCTGCTGAAGTTAATAGAAGAAGAAAGGAAATTGCAGTTAAAGAGCTTCCAACAGATTATCCGATTTATGACATTGGAGAAGAGACTGTTAAGAAATATGGTGAGATTATACGGAAGGCTAGGTCAATTGTGATTAGTGGTCCAATGGGCGTCTTCGAAAACAAGGATTTTGCAAAAGGAACAAGAAGCATTTTTGAGGCTATTGCGGCTTCTAAAGCGTTTTCCCTAGTTGGCGGAGGACACACTGTAGCAGCTGTTGGAGAGCTGAAGTTGGCAGATAAAATGTCTTATGTGAGCACTGCAGGCGGAGCGTTAATAGAGTTTCTTATGGGAGAAAAACTGCCGGGCGTAGCTGCCTTAGAGAGAGCGAGTAAAAAATAGTTTTGTTCTTCTTCACTCTATTTTTCTACTTAATTGCTTAGATATAATGTAATGAATTGGCAAAATACTTAATAGGTTTCTTAGAATGGTAGGTTTCGAAGAGTATGGGCGGGTAGATCAGTTTGGTATGATCGCAGCGTTGGCATCGCTGAGGACGCGGGTTCAAATCCCGCCCCGTCCACCTCAATTTGCTGAAAAATGTGCGAATCTTGGTTATTTACTACCACACTTTTACTACCATTTACTACCGTTTCTGGTAGTAATTGCCTTTCGATCTTGTGCCATTGATATAGTCTTTTTCCGTCTTTGAAACCCATGTAATGTTGAACTCTTTGAGAATTGCCTCTGACTTGCAGAACCCCTTTAATCCCACATATTGAACATTTAACCTTCATTTAACTCACGTTCTCAAATGATGTATTGCTCAAGTTTTTCCATTTTTAGAAATTCATCTAGTGCAAAATTCTTTCGTTTTGGAGAATTAGCCCAAGCCCTGAAGAAGCGCTTTCTAAAATCCTTTATTGGTTCCGTACCGAAAAACTCATACGCTCCGAAATGAAGTAGCCAGTTTAAGGCTTCTGTGTAACTCATGTCTTCCTTTGTTAAATCAATGAATTCAGTTCTAAATCTCTGTATCAGTTCATGATTCTTCTCTCTTATGCTAACCGTTATTCTCTTCATCTTTTCACCAAAGAATCATGGAATCAAAGAGGAATATAAGTGTTGTGTTCATTCGAAAAGAATCTTGCGAGATATATTTATTCAACTTGGAACTAAGATTCTGTTATGGAAAAAGAATCGCACGAATGGAAATACATAAAGATACAGGACATTAAACTCATCAATCCCACTGAGTGGCTTTATTTGGGTGATCCATATCAGCAAAAACAAATAGATAATATGGTTAAGCTTCTTAGGGAAAAAGGACAAGATAAGCCCGTGTACCTAGTCTCTCTATTTGACAAGAACGGTATTTTTAAGCATCGTTTGATAGTCGGGCGGTTTTGGATGCGCGCGCAAAATTGAAAGAATGAGTATAAGGAAAGTTCGCTTTCAGCATGTTCATTTGCCAATAGCGAACTACAACAAAACAATTATTTTGTGCAGAAAAAAGGACTATTTTGTTATAGTTTTTGATTCAATATTGTTGTTGTTATTGTTATTGTTATTCTTCCTATTCTTCCTATTCTTAGTTTTATTTCAAATGATACTAAAAACCGTACTGCTTATATATTTGGTTTAACACCTACTATGTAGTTAATTAGGAGTATCCAACAATGGAAACTCAAAATAAAGACAGCCTGTCCCAAAAGAAGAAGAAGCAGAACTCATTCAAAACCTACGAACCAGCAAAGAAAAAAACGAGCATGAAGAAAGGTAAAGAAACATCTACAGAAAAAGCCCAAGTCACAATGGACAAAATAATGAAGTCTCTAAAGATAGAAATTGAACTAGAACGCAAGCGCATCAACATCATTAAAGGCTCAGAAACAATTTGGATAGATGTTTGTGAAGACGAAAGACTTGAAATCAGCGCAACATCACGAAACGGTGGCTATATGGTTGCAACCTTGAAGTTTCTTGATGACCAAGTGGTTTTGATAGAGTGAAAACGCATTGACAAAATTGAGAAACGTCAAGTTCTTAGCGGAAAAAGACCGCCCACGGTGCTGCAACGAATGTATTGACTTTCATTCAAAAGCATGCGAAGGAGCGTTAGCAACAGATAAAGCATGCCCAAACTTCGCACAGGGAACAGGTAGCGAAGGTAGAGACAGTAGCGTCAAAAGACAAGGACAGAAGAAAACATACACATTAGCCATATACGAAGAAGTGCCGAAAACTTTGAAGCCATGCGGATTTTACGGAGACGTATTAACCGAATCGGCATGGCTACCCTACAAAGATGAAGAAAACAATGTAACATTAAGACCTTCAATCATCACAGTAAAGAAAGGTTCAGAACCCGAAATCTCAGACTTCTACAAACAAGACACGGTTAAAGGCACATTTCCAAGCCAAGAACTAGCGAGCCTAATGGATAAGCAAGCTGTGCAAATGCTGACATCACATGCCGTCATAGAACCGCATGACATCGACACACAAATAGATGAGGCATTCATGCGTCACCTAGACATGCCACAAGCCGAAAAAATCCTGTCCAAAAGATGGATTGAAGGCACTTTCTTCTTTGATACCTTCGATGCCTTTCCGATTCAATCAATCTTAGGAGTCTCTGAAAGTGGAAAAACCAGACTATGCAATTTGAATCTCGCACTAGCCTATCATGCCGAGGGTCTAATCAGTCCGAGCGAGGCATCCATTTTCCGAAGCAAAGAAGAAGACAAAGTATCCTTAATAATCGATGAGGCTGAGTACTTGAACGATCCAAATCTTTATGCAACCCTACGCATTCTTATAAACGCATCATATTCCAAATACAGCGGTTATGTGAGCAGATACGATGAAAGCAGCGACGGCAAACGAGTGAAACGCAGATTTGACCTCTACTCACCAATGTCGATAAGTGGCATCGGTGGCTTGGAAGGCGTAACGCTTTCCAGAGCCTTCAGAGTAATCATGCGCCGAGTTAACAAAGACTTTCCACCAGCGAACCCGAACGACTACAGAACATTAAGAAATATGTTATATGTCCTTCGTATAAGACATGCCTTTCAAGTAAGGGAACTATACGAAAAGATAGACATTTCAAATATAGTAAGTGCGAGATTTGAAGAGCTGTTCAAGCCCTTATTCTGCATGACCGAGTTTTTTGGCAATAATGAGGAAAGGGAGATTCTAAAAGACTGGTGCATAGAATACCAAAACAACTTCCGAGTTGAAAGTTTGAACGTAGCGCAAGAAGAACAAGTTTTGCTATGCACATCTAAACTCACAAAAAACGATAAGCAACCAGATTGGTTTAGCCTCAAAGAACTAAGTGACCTAGTTAACATCGAATACAACCGCAACATCAGTAGCGCATATGTGAGCAACATTCTTTACCGTTTAGGCATCACACGGCGCAAGAAAGTGAGAGGATACACGCTATTCTATTGTCCGACTGAACTACTCGAAGACTCCGCTAGCAGAATAGGCGTTTCTTCCTCTTCACCTTTTGACGCTACCTTCTCTACCGACTCTACCAACTCCAACCAAAAAGGCGAAGGGAAGACTAAACAAGAAGAGGAATGGATAGATGAATCGAAGGACATCACTCAAGTTTAAAGAAAGGCATTATGAAGATGGCGGCGGCGGTGGTGAAAGTTTCTTCTCAAGTTTATAGATTGTGCCAACACATCCAAGAACACCAAGCCCAAAACCGAGAAGAAGACACCCAACCATAAATAACACTACGAAAGTAGGGTCAAGTGAAGCCTTAATATAACATCCTGAAAGACCCCATGTGTGTTCAATCTGTATTGGTTCAACCGCTTGAAAGCCCCAAATAATTACAATAATGCCTATCACAAGAAGGAAGAACCCTTCTACACCGTTTGCTTCCCATTTCTTCAACCTATCACCCCAAAACGTATAGCAGAGCAACTAATATAAAACAGATTTGAAACACTATGCGCACTATAAGGAAAGGTGCAAAACAAATAAAAAAATGGCATGCATGCATGATAATTGGTTAGAATTGCAAAACAAGTGAGGGGATCCTAGTGACTGCAAAAATCATGGAGCTAAAATGTCCGAATTGTGGTGCATTAGTTTCTCGAGGGAAAATGAAGTGTGAGTACTGTGGAGCTGACATTATCATAACTGGAGACGGAAGCCTTGCAACTAGGGGAACGATAATTTGTCCATCATGTGGGTATGCCAATGCTCGAGGGTCATGGGTATGTTTGGATTGTGGAAAAGTGCTGACTACTGATTTAGAACGTTTGAGAGAAATTAGGAAAAAATTGAGATTCGGACTGGAAAGAAGCAAGAGTTTCATGCCCACCATGGTTCGAAGTAGAATAAAACCGAATGAGTTTGTCTATTTTACAGTTAAAGGATCTGGAGAAAATTGCTATGTATGTACTGACGAGAGGCTAATAAAATATGAAAGTAGACAGTACTGGGAGAGTCCTTGGACTGAAGTAGTGAGCATTGGCAACATACAATCAAAAATTGGAATATTTCAGGGTTCATTGGAGTTTGAAGTGAACACATTTAAAGAAACGATTAGATTCTCTTTCGGTTCCTTAGATGCCCAACTCTGTGGTACATTCTATGCTTGGATCAACAAAGCTCTTGAAAATCATAATATGCGTAAGAAGGACTTTAGAGCAATTATCTGCTCTCTTTCACTTGGCTCTGAAGAAGAAAGAGAAAACCGAGAATAAAGAAAGGTAAACCGACCGAGTAAGATTTCTACTGAGAATATAGGGTAATGTGGAATTTGGTAGATACAGTTTATTTCGGGTTTTTTGGTTTGACGGGGGGGTTTTTGGTGTGCTACCGTGTCTATGTTGTTTGTCTCTATGCCTCTATGTTCACTTTTGCGCTTGGTGTGGGTAGGGTATGGCTTACATGGTAGCCCCTTTAAATAACCTTCAATAAACAGATGTTGCATTCATGTTAGTCAACATACTCGATTTCTAACCGAGAGCATAATCTCCATGCATTCAACTCAATAGCGACGCATCGCAAGACACAAGACAGTATATGCACTCTTACGAAACAAGCCTTACAAAACAAACACAAGAAGAATAGGATAGAAAAAAACTGGAGAGAGCGCATGCATGCATGAATTGACCGACCATGTGAATTTAGCCTATACCCGACGCTTATCGTATCAAAGGGTTAGCCAAATTTTGATGAGAATCGGAATAGTGCAACGACGTAAGGTTAAAGGACAAACACAGTTTAGGGTTACAAAACCCGAATTGGAACTTATCGGTAAACGGTTAGGCATTGAATTGTTGAGTTCGGATTCGACAAACACACAAGATGTACAAATTTTTCTTGAACAAACCCAAAAGCGCGCCTAATTAAAAAATATGCGTCAACATCAGTTTTACATGAACTTGTGTGCATGAAACAAGATTTGTGATATGCTTTATATTCGTATGCGATTGCGTTTCTTTCCAAAGTGATTTTTCTTTTGTAAGGGCTTCCTCTCCTTTTCCTTCGTGTATACAACAAGTCCGTAAATAAAAGTGAGAAGCCCAAGCCAAAGTAAGACATTTGTTGAATTGAAAGATGCAGTGGTCATGGGTTGAACAAAATTACTTAGGACAATAAGAAGAACTCCTACTAACATTAACTTGTTTCCTTTACTATCATCTTTCAATAGTTTGCGAATTGTATCCAAGACATACAACGGACACATTGTAAGATCATCAAATATTCCATAGGGAGAGAAAAACTTAAAAGGGATATGCCTTTTACGGCATTATTACGCGCGACGATATATTTTCTATAAGATAATTATAGAAGATAACCGTTTTTGACCAAACCCCAAAAAACGAAAAAACGATTGTAGCGAGTGTAGCGTGAGTAGCGTAAAAAACAAGAGTCAGGTTTTGCCATTCTAAAATATTTGTGTAGATATAGTAATAAAGTTATAACTTATATATACACATATTCATTCTTATATTTGTAAAAATTCAAGTCTTCTCTTTCTCGCTACTTTCGCTACCTTCGCTACACTCATTTTACTCATGCATTAGGCTATTCACTCAAACAGATATGTCTACTTTAGAGAAAGATAGATATGGAAATGCGCATCTAAAATGGTGTAGATAAAAAATGTCAACACAAAAAGCGTTCAATTTCTTGGCAACTTTTCTTGCATTCATAATTCTAATAGTTGCACTTGGTGCTTTCTTTCCTAAATATTTTGGTGCTGCTGCCGACATAATCACGGAAAATCTTGGTGCTTTCGTTGTCATTGTAATTCTCGCCATCTTTATCTATATCCTTGCGGAGAGGCAAAGATAGGTATGGTAAAATCAGAAATTCTCTTCAAGACCATTATTTACTTTGTTACAGTAATTGGATTTGTTTTTTCTTTTCTTGCATACACCATTGTCATTAGACCTCAAATTCAAAAAGTAACAAATGAATATACTCTGGGCTTTATAGAAGGTGGGATAATTTTCTTTGTGATCGTTGGGCTTCCCTTAACTTATATATATTTTGTTGAAAGAGAGAAAAAGAAAAAGAAGTTATCAAAGAAGACAATATAATGCATGCATGAAAAAAAGATGGTTTAGGCTAACACTTTGAGGTTAGCCTTTTCGTATATTCGCTTAAGCCTCATCAGTTCTTTTCCCGTGTAGTGTTTCGCTAAAACACTTCTTGGCGCTCTGCCTTGAAATATGTCTATGAACCTATCGGGAATTAACTGTTCGCCCATTTCTGTGCTAAACCACTTGCGAAGGATTTTTGGTGTGATTTTGGTTTGTGCTGATTTACTCGCATTTCGCCATATTTTTCGCCATTGTCTATCGCTTGTCACAAACAGTTTAGGATCGTTGTTGTCGTGTCGGGTTTCAAGATATTTGTTTAGCCATTCTTCACATTCGCGGTTATAGAAGGTTATTCCAGATCGTTTTTTGCGTGTGTAGTGGTTTGCTATTACGCTTCTTAGTTTTGTGTTGATATTTTGTTTTTGAAGTGCCAAAATCTCGCATTTTCTTAAACCCGTTGTCGCGGTCAATAGGTAAACAACTTTTGCCAAAACGCTATGTTGTGCCTCAAACCCTTTTTTCAGTTGTTTCTTATTTGGCAAATCTACGGGTTGCTGTGCCTCATCGACGGGTGCCATTTTGAAAGTTCTAATAAGGTTTTCATGTCCGAGATAGTCTCTTACAAACCTTCTTAACTCGGTTATTTGGCTATTATAGGTTTTTGGTTTCTTGTCGATGTACGTAGTAAGATAGTTTTTGATTGTTTCATAACTTACCGTATTGTTCGCGAATTTCAGAAACCGCGTTATTACTTCGCATGATGTCTTAACGGTAATTCGTTCAAGTCGCATGTTGATTCTAAGGAATTCCTCATATTCTTTAATTGACTTAATAGATTCGGGTTGCGCACACGCAACCGTTGGCATCGCTGAGGACGCGGGTTCAAATCCCGCCCCGTCCACAAAACTTCTTTTCACTAGAAGAGCAATTTTTGGGAATTTATCGCGGAACAAAGCCTAATTCAAGCAAATTGGAAGATAAAACTGTTCTAGGAAACTTGGATTAAGGGGATAGAAGAGACTCATATATCTGTAGAGTTTGCTCTGTCGCTTTTCTCCATGTAAAATACTGCAGTACCCGCTTGCGCCCATTTTTCCCCCATTTTTTGGCTCTCCCAGAATCCTTGAGCACCTCTTTTATTCCCCATGCAATGTCAGTTGGATCATTGCCGTTGACGTGAACGCCATTCTGGTCCTCACCTGACGAAATGACCTGTTCTCTGAAGCCCACGACTCCTTGCGCGCCAACAACAACGGGTTTCGCCATGGACATGGCTTCTAGGCTTACGATTCCGAAGGGCTCATATATCGATGGGAAAACACAAACGTCAGATGCGGCATAATGGGCTATTCTCTCTTGCTCAGACACAAACTCGAAGCGGCACTCAACATTTTCTTTGATACCTAATCGACTAGTTATCTCATCAATATCCCTCTGTTCTTCACCCTTACCTAAAATCACTAGCTTAGTTTTTGGAAAGTCCCTCAATACCAAAGGCATAGCTTGAACAAGGTTACGGACTCCTTTGACCCATGTAAGCCGACCCAAAAACAGAAGCATGCATCCATCGTCAGGAATGCCGTGCCTCTTCCTGACCTCTTCTATTTCCTGTGCCTTCACTTTCGCAGGATCATACCGTTCAGGGTCAACACCATTCCACACAACGCTTATCTTTGACCCTGACCATCCATGACGAACCAAATCTTCAAACATCGCACTGCTAACAGTTATTATGTGGTCAGCTCTCTGAGCCATCTGGGTTTCCAGGTGAGATACAACTTCTGAGCCTTGGCCTCCGCTTCGACCCCATTCGGTGCTATGAACATGAAAAACTACGGGGATCTTTGTCTCGTTTTTGATTATGTTTCCAGCGGTGCTACTTAGCCAATCGTGCACGCAAGCAATGTCGTATTTGTAGCCTTCTTTTCTGATTAGCTCGTTAACGAATTTGGTTGAGCTTAGAATGTTGTACAGAAATATGTCGTTGAAGAATCGAATATTGGTGCCCCATTTGCGCAGATCTTCAGTCACGAACAATGGAAAAACGTTGGCGGCATCAGCTATCAGGGGACGATGGACCTCCACCCCTCCAACTATTTCTCGTGTCTTGAGTTTTCCAGAATTCAGTGTAAAAACTGTGACATCATGCCCAAGCTCAACGTACTCCCTCGTAATATATTCTGCATAGGTTCCCAAACCGCCTACCAGTGTTGGCGGATACTCCCAAACAAAGAAACCTATTCTCAAGCTTTAGCTCCTCATATTATTCTTGGCTGTAAGCCTTTAATTTTGTGGTTTTGCAAGAATTGCGCCCGCGCAATGAAAACTAAAGAAAGTTCTAGTGTTCAAATCCGCTCCATCAACATTCACTCTTTTTCAAAAAACAAGCAATTTTTGAGAACTTGTCGCAGAATCAAGCCTAATTTAGGCAAATTGCCTTTCTGGGCCACACAGAAAATGCTTCCTAGCTCTTGGCCAGTCACTGTTTTCTGTTTGATACTTGATTCTGTACAGTTTTTAGAGTCGGGAAAGTTTTTATTCACCATTCTTGGCTAAAACTAAATGATGATCTTATCGGTGGGCATGGCTATCAAGAAGGGCATTATTTTCGAAATTAAAAAATTCGCGATTGATGATGGACCTGGAATACGCACTACCATATTTCTTAAAGGCTGTCCTCTACGCTGTTGGTGGTGTCACAATCCAGAAGGCCAGCTCTTGGAACCTGAATTGATGTATAGAAAAAATAAATGTATCAAGTGCGGCGAATGTGTAAGGAATTGTTCAAGACAAGCGCTTTCGTTAAATGCTAACGAACTATCGATAAATAGACAAAACTGTAACCTTTGCGGCAACTGCGCTCAGAAATGCCCCACAGAGGCTCTTGCAATTGTTGGAAAGAAGATGGACGTGAAGGAAATTATAAAAGAAATAAACAACGATTCAATCTTCTACGACGAATCAGGAGGGGGAATAACAATTTCCGGAGGAGAGCCACTCCAGCAAATTGACTTCTTGAATGCGCTCCTCAATGAATGCAAAAAGAGGAATATCCACACCGCGGTTGATACTTCGGGATATGCGCCGCACGAGTCCATTGAAAAAATCAAGAACAAAGTGGACCTTTTTCTGTATGACATCAAAATAATGGATGATAAAAAGCACAGAAGATACACTGGTGTATCAAACAAGCAAATTTTCGAAAACTTCAAGAGGCTAGCAGAAAATAGAAGTGACCTTTTAGTTCGTTTTCCCATTATTCCAAGGATAAATGATAATGAAGATAACGTTACAAAGATAGCTGAGTTTACTATTTCACACGGCATAAAACGCATATGTCTCCTTCCTTATCACAGAGCAGGAATCGATAAATATACAAGTTTAAGTCGAAATTACAAATTGAAGACAATCAGAACCCCTTCAAATCGAAAGTTGAGCTTAATCAAAGAACAACTTGAGTCTTTTGGATTAGGCGTGAAGATAGGTGGATAACATGAAAGAAAGAATCAGGAAACTAAGAAAGCAAAGTATCAGAACTGAACCATATATCACACCAGAAAGAGCAGTTCTCATAACGAAGTTCTATAAGAGCGACATTGCTGGCCAATCATCTGCACCGGTGAAAAGGGCACTTGCATTCAAGTATTTGCTTGAAAACAAGAAAATATGGATTGGAGAAAGTGAGCTTATCGTCGGCGAGAGAGGACCTGCTCCAAAAGCAGTTTCAACTTACCCAGAAATATGTTGTCATAGCCTTGTAGATCTCGAAATCCTCAACTCGAGGAAAAAAACGCCATACGCAGTAGATGAAAAAACAAAGAGACTATACGAAGAAAAAATCATTCCTTTCTGGAAAGGCAAGTCAATAAGAGACATAATATTTGGCAAAATGTCTGAAGAATGGAAAGCTGCTTACCATGCAGGGATATTTACTGAATTTCTGGAACAGAGAGCTCCAGGACATACAGTTTTGGACAATAAGATATACAATAAGGGTTTGAATGATTTTCGAGAAGACATCGTTAGGAGAATGAAAAGCCTTGATTTTTTTCACGATCCAGAAGCATACGAAAAGATGGAAGAGCTTAGAGCCATGAAGATCACCGAGGATGCTTTGATACGCTACGCTGAGCAACATGCTGAAAAAGCAAGGGAATCACTAAAAAAGGAAAAAAACAGGGTAAGAAGGGAAGAACTGAAAAAGATAGCTGAGGTGTGCAGCCATGTTCCAGCTCATGCTCCGCGAGATTTTTGGGAAGCGCTACAACATTATTGGTTCATACATCTAGGAGTCATAACAGAACTCAACCCGTGGGATTCATTCAATCCTGGAAGGCTTGACCAACATCTCTATCCTTTCTACAAAAAAGATCTCGAAGATGGCACTCTAACAAAAGAAAAAGCAAAAGAACTCCTGCAGCTCTTTTGGATAAAATTCAACAACCATCCCGCGCCGCCAAAAGTAGGAGTGACAGCGGAAGAGAGTAATACATACAATGATTTTGCACTAATAAACACTGGTGGAGTCAAGGCTGACGGCTCAGACGCGGTGAATGAACTTTCGTATCTAATACTTGATGTTGTAGAAGAAATGAGGCTCCCTCAGCCAGGCTCCATGGTTCAGATAAGCAAGAAAAGTCCCGATGATTTTCTAAGAAGAGCACTAAGAATCATAAGAACAGGTTTCGGGCAGCCATCAGTCTTCAACACGGATGTAATAATTCAAGAACTTCTAAGACAAGGAAAAACAATAGAAGATGCGAGAAACGGAGGAGCAAGCGGGTGCGTAGAAACAGGAGCTTTTGGCAAGGAATGCTATATTCTTACAGGATACTTCAACATGGTCAAAGTGCTGGAGATCACCCTGAACAATGGCGTAGACCCAAGAACAGGACAAAAGATCGGACTTGAAACAGGCGATCCATCTAACTTCGGCTCTTTTGATGAACTTCTTGATGCATTTAAGAAGCAGCTCAAATACTTTGTTGACATCAAGATTAAAGGAAACAACATAATAGAACGATTATATGCCGAACACCTACCAACGCCGTTTCTATCACTTCTCATAGACGATTGTATAACAAAAGGCAAAGACTACAACGACGGAGGAGCACGATACAACACTAGCTACATCCAAGGTGTAGGGCTCGGCACAGCGACCGACTCGTTGACAGCAATAAAGTATCAAGTCTTTGATGACAGACAGATCACATTTGGAGAATTGCTCCAGACTTTGAAGGCTAATTTTGATGGAAACGAGAAACTTCGTCAGAGGCTTCTGAACAAGACACCAAAATATGGGAATGACGATGAATATGCAGACCAAGTCATGAAAACCATTTTCGAGGCTTACTTCAGTGCAATCGATGGAAGACCTAACACAAAGGGAGGAAGCTACAGAATAAATCTGTTGCCAACAACTGTTCATGTTTATTTCGGGAAGGTTGTTGGGGCCACGCCTGATGGAAGAAAATCAGGCGAACCTCTTTCTGAAGGCGTGTCCCCTGTTCAAGGAGCAGACAGAAAGGGTCCAACAGCAGTAATAAAATCTGTTTCTAAAATAGATCATGCCAGAACAGGCGGAACACTTCTGAATCAGAAATTCGCTCCTGAACTCCTAGCAGATGAAGAAGGACAAGACAAATTAGCTCATCTTATTCGTGCGTACTTCAAGCTCGATGGGCACCATATTCAGTTCAATGTGGTCAACGCAGAAACTTTACGTGACGCACAGAGGTATCCCGAAAAATACAGGGATCTTATGATAAGGGTTGCAGGATACAGCGATTATTTTGTCAATCTCAGCGTGGAACTGCAGAACGAAATAATCAGGAGGACTGAGCACAAATCCTTTTGATGATAACGCCTTCTGGGAACTAATCACAAGCTTAATGCAGAAAAAGAGGCGCGCGCAAGTGCGGGTCACCACAGACAAACTCTTAAACTCCAGCTACTTATCTAGGAGTGACGGCACATGAGGAAGGATGAAATCAGGACAGAAGAAGACGTGGTCCGTTTCTTGAGCGACAAGACAGAATTTGAGAGAAACGTTTTGGTCGCCACATTCAAGATTCCGAAAGGAAAGGTCAGCACGTACAAGAGAATAGCGGAAAAGATAGGCAACCCCAAGGCCTATCGCGCTGTCGCTAACGCACTACACAAGAACCCGCTTCACCCAATTGTTCCTTGCCATCGTGTTGTTAGATCTGACGGAGGATTCGGAGGAGAGAAGAAAGCGGCTGAGTCCAGAAGGAAGTTGGTGGAGATGGAAGGCGTACCAGTCGAGAATTACAGAGTCAAAATGAGTGACGAAATCCTGTTCTAGCAAATGAAATTCAGCGCGCGCAATGCTATTTGTCCAGAGGTTGGCATTTTGGGCATATGAAGCTACTGGTCGAACCTGTCCTGATTTTCTTTATTGTCGTTTGGCAGTTTGGGCAGGGTTCACCAGGCTTATAGGCGATTTTGAATTGCTTGGGGCCATATTTGCCATTGTTGCCGTAGAAATCCTTTTCATATGCTAGCCCGCCTAGGTCAATGCTTTCTTTCAAAACTGTTTTTATAGATCTGTAGAGAGCATCAATTTCATCGTCGGTGAGTGATTGTAAGTTTCTTTGAGGGTGCAGTCCTGCATTGAAAAGTATGTCTTGTATGTACACATTACCAATGCCTGCTATGTTTTTTTGGTCAAGCAGGAGACTTTTGATGCCCCCACGTTTCCCACAAAGTAATTGTCTAAAATTCTCTAGCGTAAAATCCTTGTTCAAGGGATCCATCCCTAGTTTGGCAGTTAGCTGGTGCTCGTGAAGGTCACTCTCTGACATGAGATGCAGATAGCAGAACCACCAAACGCGAATTGTGAAGCCAGTTCTATAGGAGAATGTAAGTCCTATTTGATATTTCTCAGGTAGTTTGTCGTCTGCTTTGAAGTACACAACGTCTGCACCCATGCTAGGATTAAATAGAAGTACGTAAGAGTCAAGTTTGATGAAAAGCCATTTGCCTTTGCTTTGTACCGCCCTAATAGTTTTCCCAACAACGATTTTTTGGAATTGCTCAAATGACATGTTTAAGCATTTGGAGTTGGCTACTTCTACTTTAGAAACAATTTTGTCTACAATCTCCTTGTGCATTTGACGGCTAAGATTGGTTAATTCAGGTAATTCCATTAATCTCACTTTTTTGTCTTATAGAATCAGCTATGTGCGCAAGAACCAAGCGATTTTATGTATTCCTTCGGTATGTGTAGGGCAAACTTGCACACGAGATCTCCTTTCAAGACAGTTTCTATGACATCTGCCCTAACAGGTTTATCAAAGATGACGTCCCAAGGTCTTTTCTCAAAGCCAGCGCTGCAATAGCAGAAGTTAGGCGAAATCTTCATGCCTGACCTTATGGCTTCACGCACCCATGGGCAATGGCAGTAGTAGTATCTCTTCATCTTCTTGTCTTTTTCATATAGGTACTCCTTTGCCATGTAGGGAATCTTCGTGACATAGATTATGTCACCTTCTCTTACGCCATTTTGGCAGGTCGGGTTGCTTTGAACATATTCAAGAACTTCCTCGTCAATCTCTTGGTTGAAAAACAGAGTCTTCTCTTTCATGTGCTTTTCAAGTAAGTCAACAAACTCCTTATGCCTCTTCCTCAGAAAATCGTCTATGCCTTTGGACTCAAGGAATTTCTTCCTTTCCTCTGAATACACTTCTTTTGGACCCGCGTGAGGTCCGCTTAACAAGATCTCTCTGCAGGTCTTCTCATCGAGCTCAGCTTCAAGTCTCTCCATGAACTTCTTGGTGATTTTTGGCCAATCCTTTGAAGATATGCCTAGGGTAGGCAGTTTGATTCCTTTAAATATCCTATTATGCTTGCTCTCGCCAACAGTCTGTCGCACTGTATGAGAGAGATCCTCCAAAACGTTACTCCCATCCAAGAGTTGTTGCAAGGCAACATCTACTTCTTCATTATTTACGAAACGAGCATATCTTAGCAGGGCAAGAAAGTTATCCCACGTATTCTTTTCATTCTCTATCAAATATTGCACAAAGTTTTGGAGATCACGGACCGTGGCGTTGGTGAAGTCTTTGTTTTTGTTCTTCTTTTTCAGAAACGCTTCGAATTCTTTAACAATTCCAATGTGCGCCTGGATTGTCTTTTCACTCAGCCCTTTTCTGACTCGCTCGCCTTTAAGACAGAAATCTCTGAACCCTTCTTCATCCATTTTTTGCTATCCTCTTACATTGCATTGCTCTCCGCTCAATATTTAATCTTAACCTATTCAATTTGGTTTGTTTTTTGCGCGTGTTTTTTTGACTATGTAATAAATAGCGCGTACCTTTGTATGTAAAGAACGTCTGATAAAATTGTTGTCAATAATTCCGTGAAGATTTTGATAGATTTAAACAAAAGTACTCATCTATTCCCGTCCACCAAGTTTCTTTCTGAAAAGAACCTTGACTAAGAAGGTTTGAGCGTGTTTCATTGTTTTGAGCGTTTATGTAGTCTAGTATTGAGGTTAAGGCTTGTTCTGTGATTCTGCTGGTGTTTAAACCGCGTTTTCGAGCCATCCCAACCACAGTTTTTGATAGATATAGGCTTACTGTGGTTTTTGTTTCGGTTTTGTTGTGGTGTTTTCCACGTGGAATTTCGTGGTTTTTCCATGTGGAATTTTGGCCGGATAAGTATTCTTTCATGTTTTTTTCCTCAAACGCCATTTTCCATCACAGTATTCAATGTCGCTACCTTCCATTTCGCGTATCGGCAAATCCCTATTTGAAACACCGAGTTCCTGCGCAAGTTCAAGAACAGACATGTCTCGTTCACTAAGTAAATCCATTATTCTTTTTCTCAACTGTTCTTTGTCCATCTCTGTCGCCTGTCTTGTCGGGGTGTTTTTTACATGGAGCTGTGGCACTTCTCCATGTGGAATTTTCGCTGAGTTCACTCATAACTCATTCCTTTCTTATTCAAAGCTAAACACTTCCTTAATAACTAAGCAGAAGAAGTTGCACTCTCGGCAAAGCCAGCTTTCGTATTCTTTGTGCCATAGGAACGCCCCCCAGCGAAGAAGTTCTCCATCTTATCCCTTCCATCAGCTTAATGTATCCTTTTTCCATTTCTTTACCACAATTAGGGCACTTTTTAAACTCACTCATGGCTTATTCCTCTCTTCATTTCTCATCTGAAATCAATTTCGCTTCACATTGAATCTAAATGCGAACCACTTTAAAGTTTTAGCATAGACTTCTTTTGAAAAGAAGCTTTACCAAGAGATTGAGAGTTTTCCACGTTTTGAGTTTCCAAATAGTCTAAAATAGAAGTTAAGGCTTGTTCCGAGATTTTTGAGATATTTAGCTTGTGCTTTCTGGCTTTTTCTATTAGGTTTATGGGTAAGGTTATGCCTACTGTTTTCTTTCCAGAGAATACTTTTACTCG
>Ga0315296_10002405_pt1 | contig 16007 bp, 15 predicted proteins | sample YL17G14_18_MG_FD_203921 | JGI IMG/M metagenome (GOLD analysis project Ga0315296, IMG submission 203921) | Sediment microbial communities from Yellowstone Lake, YNP, Wyoming, USA - YL17G14_18 | ecosystem: Environmental > Aquatic > Freshwater > Lake > Sediment | place: USA: Wyoming | collected... | reverse complement strand
TCCAGGCTGGTTTTGAAGGAGGACCCCCTGTCGAGGACTAAGAAGTTTCACGTCGCTGAGCGGGAGATAATCTACCGTGGGAACATCTATTTCACCCCCCTGAAGGAGGGGAACACCGAGATCGACATAGACAAACTGCTGCCAATGCTGTTAGGCGAGTACGAGAGAGCAGGTTTCAACGTCTCCGACATCGACACAGGCGCTGTGATCATACCCGGCGAGTCAGCGAGGAAGGAGAACGCCGAGAGAATAGTGGAACTCCTAGCTCGTGAAGGCGGCAAATTCGTAGCCACAGCTGCGGGACCCAATTTTGAGTCCATAATATCCGCCTACGGCGCGGGAGCTGTTGAATACTCGAGAAAGAATTCCTGCAAACTGATTCACTGCGACATAGGCGGGGGAACCACCAAAATCTCGGTCATCGACAAGGGAGCAGTAAAGGCCCTGGCGAGCATGAACGTGGGTGGCAGACTGATCGCCTTTGGAGAGATGGATGACATAATCCGATTGGAGGCTGCTGGAAAGAAGGTTCTAGATCGATTAGGGCTAAACTTGGATTTAGGCGACGTTGTTACCCCGGATCAGAAGGAGGAGATTGCCGGGGTCTTGGCCTCTGCCCTGATGGAGGTTCTGACTGGCCAGCCTTTATCGGAGCTGTCTGAAAGGCTTATGGTTACGCCCAATCTGCCTGCGGAGAGCTTCCAAGACGATCCTCTGTACAGTTTTTCTGGGGGAGTCGCTGAATTCATCTATAATAAGGAAAATCAGGATTACGGGGACCTGGGTCTCATCCTGGGCAGACACATCCGTTCACTCTGCCAGAGGTCAGGGCTGACACTGGTAGAGGTCTCGGAGAGGATTCGAGCAACCGTCATCGGAGCAAGCGAATTCACATTGCGGGTGAGCGGCTCCACCACGTACATGTCCCCTGAGACTGTCTTGCCGATCAGAAATCTGCCCGTGGTGGTCCCAGACATTCAGCAGGAGTTGTTGTCGGAGGAGTATGTCTCTTCCCAGATTGCAGTTGCCCTGGCGAGGCACGACATCACAGAGGGAGATGCCCCCATTGTCCTTGCCTTTCATGACCCCGTCAGAACAGTGTACGAGAAGCTGAAGACCTTCTCCTTCGGCCTGGTTAAGGCTCTGCCCAGAACCATCGAGAGGGGCGTCCCCATCGTCCTGATCTTTGACACGGACATCGGCAACTCCGTGGGCAACATCCTCTTCAGGGAGACGGGGACCAGGAACGTCCTTTCGATCGATGAGATCGATCTAAACGAGGGCGACTTCATAGACATCGGCGAACCCGTCATCGAGAACCTGGTCTTCCCAGTCGTGGTCAAATCGCTGGTCTTCAACGCCTAAGCGAAAAACAAACTCGCCGGGGAGAGGGTCGAGGAGCCTCCAGGGCTCCGCAGGCGAAGAACAGCTTAGCGGCAAAGCACAAGATCACCTTTAACTTCAACACCCCAATAATTCTTGAGCGATGAGGGAACAGATCCTTCCCACCGTGGACCTCTACGAGGAGATCTACAGATTAGTCAGGCAGATTCCTCGCGGCATGGTCTCGACACCGAGGGAGATCTCGGAAGCCCTCGGTGACACCAAAGCGGTTAGAGCCGTCACGGAGATGGTTGAAACAGCTGAGCCCTGTCGGGACCTTCCTGTCCACAGAGTCGTCTCGGAGACGGGGAGACCTCTCTGCGTCGGTCGATCCCCCGAAGCCTGCTTAGAGCTCCTCAGGCGGGAGGGAGTAGAGGTCTCTGGGGGAAACATCATCGACCTTGAGAAACATCTCTTCAGCGGTTTCGAGGCGGCTTTCCCCCTGAAACGGCTCCAAGAGCTCCAGGAGAGGCTATCCCGAGAGGTGGTTCTAGAGGACAGGTCCGCCGAGGCACTGGAAGTCGTAGCTGGCGTCGATGTGGCCTACAGGGGGAGACAGGGCTTCGGCGCCTGTGTCGCGATGGATCGTAGCTTCAGGGTTCTCGACGAGGCGGCTGCTGAGATGGAGGTGCGCTTCCCCTACGTCTCCTCCTATCTCGCCTTCAGGGAGGGACCTCTCATAATGAGGGCTCTGGAAAGATTAGATGAGCCCTTCGACGCCCTGATGATAAACGGCCACGGAATAGCCCATCCAAGGGGATGCGGCGTAGCCACCCATGTGGGGCTCATCCTCGGCGACAAGCCCACCATAGGCGTGGCCGCGAAGAAGATGACCGAGGGAGTGAAGCAGGAGGATCGAATCCCTGGAGCAGAGATCCGGAGAGGAGGTCATGGCACAATCTATGTCTCATCAGGCGACAACATAACCCTGCAGAGGAGCCTAGAGACGGTGGAGCCCTTCCTAGGGGAACACAGGCTTCCAGAGCCGCTGTGGCGCGCCCACATCAAGGCAAGAGACCTGTCCAGGGGGTTGGCAAAGTTAAAAAGGACCAATATACCGTGGGATACCGATTATTTTTAGAAGGAGAGGGAAGGATGAAAGAGTCAATAGAGGTTCTTTATAGGGCGTGGATGGCTTATGGATATTGAGAGGCTTTTAAGCCTTTTAAGAGGTCGCAAGGTCGTCTTTCACCTTATAGAAGGCTCCACAAGTCTTGTCGACCCTTCTCTTTATCCCTTTAAGGCTGATGAGGTTCCTATTCAATGCATTCTGGCGGAAGGCCAAGTTCCAAGCATGGAAGCTTACACCAGCGGCAATAGGTCCATAGTGCAACCGAGCACTGGTGATCTATGGTTCAAGGCAAAGGCAATCGGCATACCCGAGGGAAGCTCAAGACCCATCTATGTTGATGGAGCGATATACACCTACTATCTTTTTGACACCTACATCGGAGCCGGCCAATTGATCTGGGGGCTCTCTACTGTCGATGAGGCTGAGAATGAGGTCTCCCGAATAGTTGAGGCTCGAGAACTCGGGCTTCCAGCACCTAAACCCATAGGAATCGGATCTTACAGAAACGTTCACGTCCTCGACTTCAAGGAGAGGATTGAACTATTCAGGATGCTCGAAGAAACACCTGTGGAAGCCCTGCTTAAGCGCTTCAGGGATTCCAGCAGGCCTGTCGAGGCGGCCTGCATCTTCATGGATCAGCCCACCGACATAAGGGTTGATGAGATCCTCTATGGCTTTCTTCACCCGTGCATCCAAGAGGTCTTGGATACTCGTGACTGTAAGGACTTTCTCAGGTGGCTGGGCTCAAGCTGCGGCTTCAACCTTAGGATGCATCACGACGCTGATCTCCTCCATGGGACAATACCCAAGCGCGGAGGCTTCATGACAAACTCTCACACCGCTAATCATCTTGTGGACGAAAAGGGCACCTACACGACGGATTACCACATGGCCTACAGAAGCAGAGATAAGGAACTTAAAAGGGTCGAGGTTTTTTTCCTTGCAAGCGTTATGAACCCTCTTCCAAGGGCCCATGAAGCAGCTGCGGAAGCCTTCATGCAAGATAGGCCTTCGCCATACGGGTTACCCATCGAAGACCCTTCCTTGCCTTTCAGAAGCTATGGAGATCAGTGGTTCAAGCCGAAGAGTTTGCAGGAGGAGTTTACAGACGTCTTCTTAAACGGTGTAGAATACGGATACAACAGACGGAAAACAATACATGTGGAGACAAAGCTCAGAAGAGAGATCCTATTGAAGGCGGCAATCAGCAAGAAGGAGCTGTTCCAGCTTCTGGGATTCCCCGAGGGCATGCAGAGGGGCATCGAATACGTGGCAAAGCAGCTAATGACATGTAGTTTCACCAAAGAGGAGCTAAAGGCTTCTCTTAAAAGAATCGAGGAAGATTTAATTTAGAAACACGTTTTTCATCACAAAGGTCTCCGTCTCAATGAAAGAAGCTTAAGAGGATTTCATGCCCTCCATCGCCTTATGTCTGCTGGTCCTGTGCATCCTCCAGACGAAGGAAGCTCTCTTCTAAAGGAAAATAACATTCTCAAACATTATGTTTTTCTACAAGCAAAAGACAATTAGATTACCCAAGTAAATCGAGAGCGAGGGGCCGTGGTCCAGTTTGGTCTAAGATCCGCGGCTCGGGACCGCGGGGTCCCTGGTTCAAATCCGGGCGGCCCCACCATTCATCAAAGGAATTGTACGGATCTCTCTTATTCAGTTTTTAATAGATGTTAAGATTAGATCGCTTGCTGTTGCACTTGGTTCAGGAGACAGTGAATTTTTCATTGACTACGCATTAAACAAAGAACAAATAGAGCTCCCCATTCCATTTTAAATGGAGGCGGAAATTTTGGCACGTGAACCTTTTTCTAGTAAAAAGGACGAGAGGCGAGACGTGTCTCCTTTGAAGCAGTGTGAGATCTGCTACTCAGTAGAAGAGGAGCCATATCAGTGCAAGATCTGTGGAACACAGTTCTGCGCGGATTGCGGTAATCCTCAAACACTGGTCTGCTCAAGATGCGAGGAGAAGGAGGAGAAAAAGCCCTCCAGAAAAGCATAGTTGCCTATCAACCCTGAAAGTCCTTCATGAGAGGCCCACTTTTTATGAATCCCTTCGTTTTTCTCTAAGCAAGTGAATATTAATCACCGAAAGTAAAGAGTTCATCATAAAAAGGAATTTGAGTGCCTTATAATTCCCGGATTTTGACTTGTTCACTAAGTAATATGAATGCCTTATGTTGCTGAATCTCTAGTTTTCTTCCTGTGTTTCCTTACGGAGTTCTGGTACACGCATCATCAATGGGATGGCGAGCAAGCTGTAGTAGAAGAGGCTTATCCACCAGAGGTAATCAGGGTTGATGTTCCAGATTAGACCCCCAAATATCGGCGCAGGGATATTCACAAAGGCGGTGATCAAGGAGCTTATGCCGAACCATCTTCCACGCATTTCAAGAGGGATGTACTCCTGGAGGAAGGCGTCCCAACCGATTTGCAGGGTTCCCCCCAAGGCGCTAAGGAAGGTGTATAGCAGGAGATACTCTGGAGCTGGAGCAAGGACCGCGGCGAGGACGCAGGCCGCGTAGACGAGCTGTGCGACATAGGCGAGCTTTCTTCTTCCAACCCTATCGGCTACACTCCCCATGGGAATAGAAAAAATAAGGTTGACGGCTGTTGTGATGGTTGCCTGCAGCCCAATTATGTATGCGTCGGCACCCTTCACCTTGTAGGAATATAATGGGATTAGGGGCATCCTCATCCCAACGAAAAAGCCGTTTAAGATGTTTATGAAGATGACCATCTTCAACCCAGGTACCGTTTTGAATATGTTGAAGGTTGACTTGATCCCTGATTCTGTCATAGTTCTTTTAACGTTGGGCTCTTCCAGCTTCGTCGCCAAGAGTATAAAGGTCGCTATGCCGACGAAGAACGAGATGATATATAGAGGTCTGAAGCTGTCGACGTTATCCAATCCTCCGAAGTATGTGATCAAGAAGGCAGCCAGCATGGGAGAGAGGATGCCGACGGCCGACGTTATCGTCCGACTGATGGCCATTCCTGTGACACGGTCCTCGTTCTTGAGCGATTCTATCTGTATGATGGTCATGGCGGGCGTTTCGACCCTTCCCAGAATGCCTCCCCAGACGTTAGTCACGATGAAGACGTACCAGCTTCGAGCCGTGGCATACACAAGCGAGATTGGAAGCTCCATAACCCTGCCCGCGAGGAACAGCCTTTTCAGCCTCTTAACTCGGTCCACCAGCAGACCTGAGGGTATGGAGAGGGACATTGTCACAAAGGAGTTGATACTGGTGAGAAACCCTATCTCAACTGCCCCCGCCCCCAACTTGTTCATAAAGATGGTGGTATAAGGACCCGTTAACTGTCCGAAAAGCGAGTTGATGATATCCCTCGTTAGCAGGACTTTGAAGTTCTTCGACTGCCTCCTCCAGAACCCCTTGAAGCTGTCGAAGTACCCCATCATCAATCAATCTCCGATGAAACTAATCGAGGGTCTAACCCTAATACACCTCTCGATAATTAAGCCTTCCGCTTGACACACGAGAAGGCTCGCAGCCCCCGAAGAGTCTTCCCCCAAAATTAACAGGTCCTTTGGCCATGTTGGTCTCAGGCAGAAGCATTGACTGTTAGAACATCATTACTGATGTTCATAGTTTTTTAAATAATTGTAAAAATTGATGATCGATCTAAACCTTAATGGGAATACGCAGAAACTATCTATCCTCCGCTTTATCTAAATGCTTTTAAAAGCAGAGGAATATCCTTTAATCATGAGCAAACTGGAAGAGATTGGGAAGGTCACACACTACTACGTCAAGATAAGCGTGGCAGTAATAGAGTTGAAGGCTCCGCTGAAGATCGGGGATCGAATCACGGTGAAGGGCATGACAACAGACTTTGAACAATCTGTGGAATCTATGCAGATAGAGCATGTGAACGTCAAGGAAGCAAAGAAAGGCGACTCCATAGGCTTAAAGGTCAAGGACAGGGTTAGACCAGAGGACCTAGTCTACAAAATCATTGGATAAAATCCCTAACTAAAAAATCAAAAGAGCCTCTAAAAGGTTGATGCAGCTTAGGGGGCTACTTCTCTTCTAGGGGTATGATCTCCAGGATGACCTGCCCCTTTGGGTCTGGGCATTCTACTTCCCATGTGACGGGGAGCCAATCCTCTGGTTCATCGATCTTCCGCTGCTTCGCTGGCAGGAGAGGCAGGATGGAGTTGAGGGCGTAGTAGCAGAAGTACTGGTTCTCGGGCAGCCTCAGCCTTGACCCATCTACGGTGAAGTAGTATCCAACCTTCATTATGTCGCAGGCTCCTCTGATCTCCTTCACACGGACCATGAGCTTCCTCGTCTTGGACCACCTACTTCATTATCCTGATCTTCGAGGGCGTAATCCCCGAGTCCATGAGCTCCTTGAGGTCCATGCAGCTCCCCTTCGCCAGGGATATCTTCCTCTTAGCGGTCTCGGAGAAGCCGAAGGCAGCCACGGTGAGGGGGTGATCGAGTTCGCCGGAGCCGAGGACCTTCCCAGGCACAGCGACGACTTCCTCCTCCGCCGTGTTCCTGTTTAGCCTGCTCAGGTTCACCGCGACTCTCCTCCTCTTCGCCTTATCAAGGTCCTCGGCTAGGGCTTCCCAGAGGGCGGCTCCCTCGCTCTTCGACTTCTTCTTCAGCTTCCTAATGGTCGAGACAAGGTCGGGGTTAGTCGTTCTTCTCTTCATCCTTCGTATCCCTCCCAGGCTCCTCCCCCAGAAGGACGAGTTCCTCTCCGAACTCCCTTAGCTTCTCAGCCAGAATCGCCGCAGCCTCGGTGACTATCCGCTCTGGAGGCAGGCCTCCCGTGGACTCGATGGTGAAGAGGAAGCTGTTCTCGACGGCGTCCGACTTCACAGCCGGCGTGTCGAGGGGGCAGGCCTCTGCGCAGAAGTTGCAGAGGGAGCAGTCAAGGGGCCTCTCAACGGTCAACTTCTCGCCTGAGATGGCTAGAACGCCGGGTGGGCAGGCCTTAACACAGTCGCCACAGAGGTTACACCGATCCTGATCAACTTCAATCCTCGGAAGATTCTGGTAGATAGCCTCAGAGACCGCCTGCCACTTGGCATGGATCTTCCCCTGGCCGAGGCGTGCATAGGCCTCGAACTTCAAACCCTGTCCTAGGGCGAGCTTCACGATCGGTATCTTGTCGCTGGCAGGGCGCGTCCTGGGGTCCTCGGATTTCAGATCGCTCGAATAAACAGTTCTCCCCTCTTTCTCCGCCCTGACCTCCAGCGTGAGGATCGCCCTGCATCGGTCGCAACCCAGTTCGCTCTTGCACTCGCACTTCTCTGGCAGGACGTAGGAGTCTAGGTCGGTGGTCAGAGGTATTAGGCCGAGCCTATGAGCCAGGAACTCGTCGCTGAGGACGGAGGAGTTGTCGAAGAAGAAGACATCGTCAATGGTCATGGTCGGAACCTCGGCTATCATGATCCTCCTCAGGGCGTTGGCGAAGGATGTAGCAACATCGTGGAGGATGAACCTAAGGGTATCCCCCTTCCGTTCGACGATCTCAACCCTCAAGTCTAGAGTCTCCTGCCTCTCCTGCCCCCGGGCTTCCTCGTCCCGTCATGGGGCAGCGGCGTTACTTCCTCGATCCGCCTGATGTTGAAGCCGCTTCTGGCGAGGGCCCTGATCGCCGCCTGGGCTCCAGGTCCAGGGGTCTTGGACTTTATTCCACCTGGCGCCCTCACCTTGATGTGTATCGAGGTCACGCCTCGCCGGTTCATAACCTCTGCTACGTGTTGAGCGCACTTCATGGCAGCGTAGGGTGAGGACTCTAGCCTAGCAGCCTTCACGAACATCCCTCCTGTGCCCCTTGCGATGGTCTCCGCTCCCGTGATGTCGGTGGCATGAACGTGCGTGTTGTTATAGGAACTCAGTATGTGGACGATCGCCACGACCTCTCTTTTCTTGCTCATTCTCTTCCCTCCCCTCTCCCTCCCTGAAGGGCTGTGATCTCCTGCCTCATCGGATGACTTCCCTGAGCCAAGGGACTGTTGGGTGCATATCCGATCTTAGTTTCCTCCTCTCTCGTGACGATGTAGCTTGGGGAGGAAACCGCACTGTCTCCAATGGCGATGTGACCGTGAACGATCAACTGCCTGGATTGGAAGAGCGTGGACGCCAACCGATTCCTGTAGACAAGGGTCTGGAGCCTTCTCTCCAGAATATCCTCTATCCTCAGACCCAGAATATCATCCAGAGAGGCATCCCTCTTGACAAGGCCGAGGTTGTACATCTTCCCCAAGAACTCCCTCTCGCTTTTGGCTCTCCTCTCTGGTTCCATCGAGAGCACCGCGCGGGAGATCTGCCTGAAATTTCTTAGCGTAGTCCGATGGCGCCAGATCTCCTTCTTGTTCCTGAGGCCGTAGACTCCCAGGAGCTTGAGTTCATCCATTATGCGTGCCTCGTCGTAGGGTGTCTCGGGAGCCTTGTACTTCTTATGCTGTCTCTTCGGGTCGCCCATGCTCTCCTCCTCCTATGGAGCAGGCGGAACGGCTTCCCGCTCTTTCTTGCTCACGCCGATGGCCTTCCCCTTTCTGCCCGTCGTCCTGGTCTTCTGTCCCCTCACCCTCAGGCCCTGGGCGTGACGGATACCTTTCCAGCTTCTGATCTCCTTCATCAACTCTATGTCGTCCTTGAGGTTGAGGTCCAGATCAGGACCGAGGAGGTGGATATCCTTACCTGTTCTGGGGTCTCTCCTCCTGTTGAGCATCTGGAAGGGCACTCCCTGCGCAGTCGGATCTTTGAGAACTTCCTCGATCTTCCTGAGATCCGCGTCCGTGAGGTCTCCTAGGCGGGCCTCTGGATCTATTCCAGCAATCTTGACTATGCTCTCAGCTAAGTTTATTCCGACGCCCTTTATGCCGTCCAGGGCGTAGGGCACCTTCTTCGTTCCATCGAGCCCTGTTCCGTGGAGCCTCACGATGTATCTGAGTTCTTTCGACACGGCGCTTTCTCCCCAATGTGTTAAGGTGTGATAGATTTAAACATTTTCGCAGAAGCAAGGATAAATCTAGACGAGGTCGTCTAGAATTGCTCCATGTAAACGTTATAGACCCCCAAAAAGGTTGGTCAGTTCTCTTAAACACATAGGGCTTCCAGTTATACACGCCAAGCAGCCTCTTGAAGCTGTGCGCAGTGTAGAAAATAGCGCCAAAAGACATAATTCAAAAAGAAAGGGGGTATCCGAGTGCTCATCTCTTCAGACTACTGGGAAGGGCCCTCTCTGCTGCTTTGGTCAGCATTAAGCCCAGGATGATGGAGACCAGGGCCTGGCCGAAGAGGTCGCGTCCATAAGTAGTTTCAACTATACTATTGAGTATATAATTTTTTTTGGGGATACATCGTCCCTGTTTAAAGTTTATATCGCTCTGGGAGTTGGAAGACTGTGAGGTATAGCCAAAGTGAGTCTTCCAGAGGAACTCCTGAGCACCTACAGGAAGCAGCATTACCAGTTGGCAGGCGTCCACAGCGCGGTGAAGACTTGCCACTGGACGAGGGAGAGCCTTAGAACTGGGGAGGAACGCTTCTGCTACAAGCAGAAGTTCTACGGCATCAGGACACTTAGGTGCCTCCAGATGACGCCGAGCCTAGGGAGGTGCCTCCAGAGGTGTCTCTTCTGCTGGAGGGCGACGCCCAGCGACCTCGGAGTCAGCTGGGACCAGCTGAGCTTCAGGGAGGGCGAGGCTGAGGAACCATCCCGAATCGTGGAGCAGTGCATCGAGGCGCATCGCATAGCGGTCTCGGGCTTCAAGGGAAACCCTCGGGTGAGCCCTGAACTGTTGGAGCTGGCGATGAATCCTGTTCATGCGGCGATAAGCCTCGAGGGGGAGCCAACCCTCTACCCCTACATAGGCGACCTCATAGGCGAGTTCTTCAGCCACGGCTTCAGGACGGTTTTCCTCGTCACCAACGGTCTCCGCCCAGAGGTTCTCGCGAACCTTAGTCATGAACCTTCGCAGCTCTACGTCAGCGTTGTGGCGCCGGACGAGGAGACCTATGATCGTGTCTGTAGGCCCCTGGTGCCCGATGGATGGAGGAGGCTGAACGAGACCTTGGAGCTGCTCGGGAGCTTCAGGGCGCCGACGGTGCTGAGGCACACCCTGGTGAAGGGACTGAACCTGAAGAACCCTGAAGGGTATGCACGCCTCATAACCAAGGCGAATCCAACCTACGTTGAGCCGAAGGCCGCGATGGCGGTGGGCTTCTACAGGAAGAGGCTCACCTACGGAGATATGCCCTGGCACAGGGAGATCAGAGCCTTCGCCGAGGAACTGGCTCAAGAGACGGGCTACCACATCGTGGACGAGTCGAAGGACTCCGAGATAGTTCTCCTAAGCCGCTTGGAGCAGCCTAAACGGTTCGAGTAAGGCATAGGCAAAAATCCTTTAAAACTTGTTCATGGTTAAGGGTGATAAGAGGGCGGCCGTAGTCTAGGGGACCAGGATACCGGCCTTCCACGCCGACGACCCGGGTTCGAATCCCGGCGGCCGCACCAAATTTAGAAGTGCTATCTACTATTGACGGAGGACTTGCTTCTTATTATTGATTCATAATAGATTGATACTTTAAGCTGGCTTCAACCATTATCAAGATTCTTGAAGCTATGATTATGTGTGTTCAAAAGATACCACAGGAAGTTTGCTTCGCTCCTCACGGTCAGCCAACGCCGCGCTATTCTAATACCTGCGCTCGTTTGAGGGCATACCATGAGATAAATAGGAAGGCAAGAATGTAGGCTGATGCTACCGCCATCGATCTCAGCAGAACGATTGAGAGGGGCTCCACGTAAAGTTCAATCATCGAAGGAGATCCCCCGGGTCTGACCCCACTTATCTTGAAGAAAGTCACTTCCGCTGAGGGGTGAAGGACATAGTCAATTAAGTTGGCGGCAATGCTATCTGTTCCCGTGGACACTGAAATTCCTGGTGTGAACGGTGTCTGTGAGCCTAAGCCCTCGATGTATCCTGTGACCCCGGTTCCCGGCACATAACTGAGAATCCATGCTTGATCTGAAAACACTGAAACAATTGGGGCACTTATGGACAAGGCGATAAAAATGCCGAAGGCTCCGATAGCCGCTATTAAAGAGCTTTTGGAAACAGAGCCTATCGCTAAAACTATGCCTACCCAGACAAAGGCGCTGATAATGCTCCCCAACAAGGAGAGTGGAACGAGGTAAAGGTTGTTTTGGGGACCATAAACTATTGTTCCACCGATAGCCATGTACACAAAGAGAACGACATAGGCCGAGAGAAGAGTGATAAAGGCTGCAAACAGCTTGCCGAGGAAGACCATTGTTCTGGAGACGGGCTTCGTTAACAGCGGAACGATTGTGCCGCTCTCAAATTCACCCGAGATGCTGTTCATGACCGTTACAAGGGCGAAAAGGAAGAAACCCAGCCCACCGATGCCTGCGCCGGAGCCGACCACGTAATTCGGATTCTGGCTTAGCGGCAGACCGATCATGTTGCTTAGGATCACTGGTAAACCTAGGGAAAGGGTAGCGAGGGCGAATGCAACTACAATCATGCCTATGAACTTTTTCTTTCGAATATTCCAGAGGAGCTCATATTTTACAACCGCCCAGAAACGAGTTGTCCAGTTTGGGTTTGTTCCAACTCCCTTGCTCTTGACAGCACTCATTCTGCCTTGCCTCCCCGCGATTTGGCGACGAGCTGCATGAAAACATCTTCAAGGCTCTGACCCTTCAAACTCATGGAAACGATGACTCCGCCGGATCTTGTTATTTCCTGAGAGACCTGGGGCCTGACATCATCACGTGTCTTCAATTCAATAATCAGCGTGTTGCCATCTTTGGAAACATTAGAAACGAATGGCAGTTCCTTCACAGCTTCAACGACCGCGTCAGTGAGCTTGGCGACCTCTACCTGTAAGCTGGTTGGTCCCGTGAGTTTATTGGAAACGTTTTGAAGAGTGTCTGAAACCAAAGATACTCCATGATTAATAATAGTGACGTGACTGCAGATTTGTTCAACCTCAAACAACAGATGGGAGGATATGAAAACGGTTACGCCTTCTTTCGCGATTCCCTTCACTAGTTCTCTTACTTCAACCATGCCAATAGGGTCTAAACCTAGGCTTGGCTCGTCTAATATGACCAACTCGGGTTTATCTAGCAATGCCTGTGCAATGCCTAAACGCTGCTGCATACCCTTACTATACTTTCCAATAAGGTCTCTTTCCCTACCTTTAAGCCCAACCATTTCCAAAAGCTTGGATATCTGCTCTTTACACTCTTGATTTGTCATTCCATACATTTTTCCATAAATGTCTAGAAGTTCCAATCCCTTCAAGTGTTTTGGAAATTTAGGGAGTTCAGGCATGTAGCCCATCCTTAACCTAACATCTGGTCGGTCTCCACGCACCTCCTGCCCGAGAACTTTAACGGTGCCTTCATCGGGCTTTAATAATCCAACCAAGACTTTTATTGTTGTAGTCTTTCCAGCGCCGTTGGGACCTAAAAAACCGTGGATCGTGTTCCTTTCGACCTTCAAGTCAAGCTTGTCTACAGCTGTTAGTGACCCGAAACGCTTTGTTAAGCCACTGGTTTCTATAGCTGTTTCCATGTAGAGAACCGCCTCGATGCCTTTTCGTAGCGAATAATATAAGTGTTTAGCCTGAACCTCTCACTCCTCCGCCTTGAGCAGTAACTCTTCAGCGCTGTTTACCGCCATTTTATAGAATACGCGAGTTATGATGGCGGCAATAGCCCCGCTTATGAGTATCTCTATAAACGGGTAATACCATGACAGGGACATAGGCGTCGTTTGCCCGAATCCTCCAGTTTGGAAGATAAGGTTCAGGCCATACGGGATCATTGGAGCGATTATAGCTAGTCCGGCGGCGATGCAAACAATCATGTCGATGAAGCTCCATTTTGGTCGTATCATGACAGGTCTGGGGAGAAGTTCGCGGAATTCAGCTCCCTCTATCCCATAGGTAAGGGAGACCATGGCAAGAGAGAAAATTAGGAGCATCGCCTCAACAAAACCTATAAAGGCTACCTGTATCGAAGGAGCCGTTAGTAAGCCAGTGGTTAATGAACAAATCAGGGTTACGACGAGACTGAAAAGAGTTGCAAAGGAGTATTTTGCCTTAACAAGGCTCTTCGCTGAGATGGGGGACGCATATAAAGACCATACGCTCTTTCCTTCTGAACCCACTATCATACTCCCTAGCATAATGGCCATTATAGTTCCAGGTCCCAAAGTCAAGTAAACGAATAAGAAAGACGAAAAGGTCGATGGCAGCGTAGCGGTTCCGCCTCTCATCGCGGAGAGAAGCGGCATGATGATGAAGATGATCGGGAAAATGAAGATATACATCAACTCACTTCGCCTGGTGAAGGCTCTGAAGTCCTTCCTTACGATGGCTGCTTCAAGCGCAGAGAAACCTAGCCTCCCTAAAACACCCGTCCTTGGAACATAGACACCACGGGATATCCTAATCGAAGGCGCCTCATACAAACCAAAGCGCATATTGAGATGGGCAGCCGCCAGAAAGAGGACATATATGAAGACGAAGGAGGCAAGGAAAAAGACGACTGTCTCCAACCATAGGCTGCTGATGAAAGTGGAGAGGGCTACTCCAAGCCACACGTAGGGAATGAACCGAAGCGCCTTTTGTCCGCCAGCAATCGACTCGATGAGGGCGATTGGTGTCACGTTATAGTAGAGGGAAAAGTAGATCGAATAGAAGACCATAAAGAATAGAATTGATCCTAAAAGTCTAACCCATATGGCTGCTCGACCAGCAGCCTTAGTCACTGCGCCTGAGAGCCTAACCTGCAAAACCTTGAAAACTTCAGTGGTCACGCTAGCCATGACGACGCTTGCTAGTAAAGCGAATATCGTGAGAACCGCCAGAGGGACAAGTCCAAAGAAAATAGACGCGACGAATATGCTGGAACTGACGAAGATCGTGATTATTAACGTTGCGCCAAGTACGTTGGCCAGTATGGAAGCCAAGGTGTGTTCTTTCCAGGAGATAGGAAACCAGTAGAGAGGTTCAACTGAGCTTTTTACACCAATCCGCTGGATCTGATTCATCTGCGTGAAAACTAGGCCGTAGAGCAGGACAAGAGTCGGAAGCGATATGAAAAAATAGGTGGCGCCCTGAAAAAGAAGGTTCCTTAAGGTGATGTCTGATACCCCGTTATAAAAGTTCCCGATAGCCAAGCCGATCAATACTCCGATCAAGCAAGCCATTACGTATAGAGCGTAAGTGACTCGCCTATTCTCTCGAAATCTTCTGAATCTGAGGCCTGTAACCGCTCTGTAGGACTTGATATCGACGCTTACCAACAGGAGAACGTTCTTCCAGTTCACTTTAGCAACGCCTCAACCACTGGCTTAATATCTCCTGTTCCTGTGAGCTTGAGGAAGATGTCTTCTAAGCCTGATTCAGGCATCTTCGCCCTTCGCCTCAGCTCCTCCATGGTGCCTAGCGCCAATAACCTTCCTTCGTACATGATGGCTATTCGGTCACAAATGGCCTGAGCAATCTCTAAAACATGGGTTGACATGATTATCGCCACATCCTGCGATGCAAGCTCCCGCAAAAGATCCTTAACAATCCTCGCCGACTTTGGGTCTAAACCGCTCAAGGGCTCATCTAAGAGCAGAAGTTCAGGCCTGTGCATCAGCGCAGAGATGATGACAACCTTCTGTTTCATCCCTTCAGAATAGGAACTTATAGTGTCTCCCTCTCTCCCTTCCAGATCTAGTGCCTTAAGAAACTCTTCGACTCGCTTTTTCTTCTCCTCGGGTTTCATCCCATAAATATCTCCAGTGAAATCGAGGAACTCTAAGCTCGTTAAGAACTCGTACACACGGGGTGACTCGGGGACATAGCCCACTTTTCTCTTTACTGCAACAGGATCATCCTCTACATTGATGCCCAAAACGTTTACAGATCCAGAGTCCGGCTTAACCAACCCTAAAATCATTTTAAGAGTTGTCGACTTGCCCGAGCCATTTGGACCCAGAAGGCCCAATATTTCACCTTTTCTTACGTCCAAGTCAAGGTAATCCACTGCTGTCACATCGCCATATCGCTTAGAAACACTTGTCAACTTGACGGCTGACAAATACAAGACCCCCCAACTCAATCAAAACAATGTAAAGAGACACTTTAAACTTTTCCTAGCTATTCTCAATCATCTTTGCGAGCAATCAATTTGGCTCGATGTATATAACAGCATTCACGTAGTTCTCCCGTCCGTGCCTGGCTCTTGAAGTTACCGACCTAGTTAAAATAAGAGGGGACTCTTAGATTCTGGATATCTTCTTTGAAGGTTCTAACGCCTTCGGATACGTCAGGGATGCCTTACACCGTCGAATGATTCCTTGAACCAGATGAAAGAATGCTCTGGAAGTGCTATCTACCATTGATGGAGGATTTGCCTCTCTATTATTGATTCATAATAGATTAATACTTTGAACTGGCTAAGAATTTTTTGCCATGTCAGAACAGCGTCGTGTTAATGTGCAAAAGGAGATCCTGGATCAGGTCCA
>Ga0315296_10002404_pt1 | contig 16014 bp, 12 predicted proteins | sample YL17G14_18_MG_FD_203921 | JGI IMG/M metagenome (GOLD analysis project Ga0315296, IMG submission 203921) | Sediment microbial communities from Yellowstone Lake, YNP, Wyoming, USA - YL17G14_18 | ecosystem: Environmental > Aquatic > Freshwater > Lake > Sediment | place: USA: Wyoming | collected... | reverse complement strand
CGTGTCCTGCCTGAGCGCCTGGGGTATGCCCAGCCTCGCGGAGATGCTCTTCTCCTCCTCACGCGCTTTCTTCCTGGTGGGCAGCTTGCCTATGATCGTGAACGCGTCCGCACCCTGCTCGATGAGTCTCCGCTCCACCCTACGGGTGGAGCTCATGCCTATCTTCATACGTGTATCATAGAAGGCGATGTAGAGGACGTGCTCCCGCCTGCAGAAGTCAAGGTCGCAAATCTCCCCGTCGCACCTCGGCTCGAACACGCAGTCCTGGTAGGGCAGGAAGGACTCCGCGGAGCATTCGGGGCACTGGGCGTACTTCTCGACCGGGGCGTTCTTCGGGCAGGGCACGTACTTGTCGTCATCGAAGTATCCGACGCACGTCCTCTTTCTGCTGGTGAGGAAATCGATGTCATCGAGGTCGAACTCCGAGATCTCGTTGTCCCTTGAGTCGAACACCGTAAGTGCGGGCTCGAAACCCTCCCATGAGAACTCGAGCGCGTGCAACGCGAACTCGTCCTCCTTCTCCTCCGCCAGTATCTGGTCGGCCCTCTGGAACATCCAAAGGAGAAAGGTGGCCTTGCAGGTATTAATGGTTTAGCCGGTGGGAGCCGAACCTGGGATTGAGAAATCATTCATTCGAAGGAGCCGGCTTCTCTTCGTGGCCGTGCTCCTCCTTGGCCTTCGGCTTCTCGATGGGGAACTCGGAGAGATCCACTTCGAGCCGCTTCAGGTACTTCGGCGGCACATCGGTCGTGAGATAGACGGTCTTCCCGGCCTTCTGTATGAGTATTCCGTCCTCGGCGGCGCCCTTCGCGTCCACCTCAAGGATAACAGGCGAATCGGTCCTCACTCGCCCGGCGTTGACGGCGTCTCCGATCCCTTTGCTAAGGTGCACCATCTTCCTGTCCGACGGCTTGAGCCCTACCTCGAGAACGATGTCCACTTCCTCTTGAGTAGTCGGATAGTAGAGAGTGTCCGGGGCGGCTCCAGCAGGATGATCGAGCTCCACCTCGAAGGTGTGAGCGTATGTGGCCCTGATCATCCCGTCCCTGTACTCGTACCTGCCCTTGTTGTCGGTCTCGATGATCGCGACTACGTGATGAGGCCTAAGCCAATGATACCTCTGCTGCTTCCTCTGGAGCGCGTTCACGAAGGATCTGAGGTCGACGAACCCCTGCCTATCCATCTTGAGGTCGAACCGCTCCGGAAAATGCCTGAGGACCCCTGCCATGGTCCTGCTGAGCCTGTCGAGCTCCTCCGTGTTCATCAGGAACCTGCCCTCTTCGCCGCACACGGGGCATTTCTCGGCCCTGAAATACCCGTGCTCTTTGCACTCTCTCAGCATGGGGGATACCGTGGATGCGGGTTATGTCTGAACCTCATAAAAGCTTTCGCTTGAGAGGCCTCTTCCTTGACATCCAGGTCGACCAATAGGCTCAAGAAAGGAATGTTTCCTCGGGAAACGCGCTCGCAGCAATGAGACTCGCGCACCTAGCGCAGCCGGACTTGGGGGATTTTAGTACTTCTTCGCCCCTCAGTCAAGAATCGGCAGATAGCCGTACCACGATCCGTCGCTCTGGAGACAATGGAGGTTCTCCTCCAGCAAGCCAAGGTGGACGATCTCCATTCTGATGAGCTTCGCGAACATCTTCTTCAGTTTCGGGTTCGCTCTTGCGACGCTCTTGGTGTAGAAGTCAATCGACCTCTTCTCAGTCCTTATGCCCAGCATGAGCGCAGAGATGGCGTCCTTTGCGACAATCGAGTTCTTGTGGATCCTCTCGGGGAAGACCTTCTTGAGGCTCTTCTTCAGCTGCTCATCTGATGGCTTCGCCGCTCTCCCCCTGAGATTGGCCAGCTCAATCTCAAGTATGTTGGCGTGGTTCTTCTCGTCCGCGGCAAGGCGCCTGAAGAGGGCCTTCGCTCTCTCGTTGGCGACGACGTCCTTGAACTTCCCGTAATACTCGCTCCCGAAGTGCTCCATCTCAATCGCTGTCGCGAGGATCTCCTTCGCGTCCGCCATCTATTCCCTCCTTTGACTGCGGACATTCGGAGGGACGACTCGGTATTAAGCATTGCGCAGAAAACGCTCGCATTCTGCCACGAAAGAGGTCATGAGTCATCCGATTCTGAAGAAGGTCAGATTGAACCCTTATCTCTCGTGCGAACCCCCATTTCTATCGGTGTTTCCTAGTGGCGGATTCGATCTCGGCGATGCACTTGTCCGCGTACTTGCACCAGTCAAAACAACTCGGTCGCTTTTCCCGAGTGATGGGTCCACCACAGAAATAGCATTTCATGCACTGCTCGTTGGTGAATATCTCGACCTCCTTCCCGCAGTGAGGACACACTATTGGCTCAGGTATGGGCTCGGCGAACAACCTAGCGCCAGGACAATGGGTGAACATCGCTCCGCCTTTGCTTCTCCAATTGTCCAAGAGAAGATGAGAGGATTAAGGGATTGTGCCGAAACCAGCGATCTCCCTCTGGGTTAACGGCAAGATGACATCGACGGAAATCTCGCCAGCGTGTGTCGGTTTGTGGAATCTCGGAAGCCGAAACACATCCGCGCAGGTGGAGAGGCGCAGAGTGGAAATTCTTATCAAGGAGACCCGCCTACCCTCCCAAGAACCGAGTTGGCGATGGGCCGAGCTGGACATCCCATTACAAAGGTATGGCGGAACGGATATAGGGCATGTTCTCGTCCTTTCTAACCAACCAGCCAAGCAGCGGAGGTCTCGTCATGCCGAAGAAAGTGGTAGTAATCGGGGGAGGCATAGCCGGTATACAGGCCTCGCTGGACCTGGCGGACATGGGATACGAGGTCCATCTTGTCGAGAAGACGCCCTCGATAGGCGGTCGAATGGCCCAGCTTGACAAGACTTTTCCTACGAACGACTGCTCGATGTGCATACTCTCCCCGAAGATGATCATGTGTGCGGGCCACGAGAACGTGACTCTGCATACATATTCTGAGGTCGAGGAGGTCAGCGGCCAGTTCCCGCACCTCAAGGTCAGAATCAAAGAGAAGGCCAGGTTCGTCAACATCAACAAGTGCACTGGTTGTGGTGACTGCATTGCCAAGTGCCCGGTCAAGGTTCCGGACGAGTTCGAGCAGAAGCTCTCAAACAGGAAGGCCATCTACTTGCCATTTCCGCAGGCCGTCCCGAGAAAGGTCACGATAGACGCCGAGACCTGCACGATGATCAAGTCTGGAAAGTGCGGCGTGTGCAAGAAGGTCTGCCAGGCCGGAGCCATCGAATACGACCAGAAGGACAAGCTGACAGAGATCAACGCCTCAGCGATTGTCGTGGCCACTGGTTTTGACCTGATGGACGCCTCTGCGTTGCCGCAATATGGCTACGGTTCCTGCAAGGACGTCGTGGCCTCGCTCCAGTTCGAAAGGATCCTGTCCGCGTCGGGACCCACGGGCGGCCATCTTGTGCGCCCGTCCGATGGTAGTACGCCGAAGAGACTCGCATTTGTCCAGTGTGTCGGCTCTCGGGACGAGAAGATGCACAAGTACTGCAGCAGCGTGTGCTGCATGTACGCGACCAAGGAGTCCATCCTCGCCCGGGAGCACGTCCCTGACATCGAGACGACGATCTTCTACATGGACATGCGAGCGGTGGGAAAGGGCTTTCAAGAATTCGTTCAGAGAGCGGAGAAGAACTATGGAGTTCGCTATGTCAGATCCAGACCGGCCAAGGTCCAGTCTGCCAGAGGAGACAAGGGGGTGCTCGTCACCTACGAGACAAGGGGGCTTGCCGGGGAACAGGTCACTGAGGAATTCGACCTCGTTGTGCTCTGTCCTGCGCTCCTGCCCTCCAAAGGATCGAAGGCGCTCGCGAAGCTGCTCGGCCTCGAGCTCGATGAGGACGACTTCCTGAAGGCGAAGGACATGAGACATCCCGTTGACTCGACCAGGAAGGGGGTCCTCGTGTGCGGGTTCGCTTCTGCTCCGATGGATATTCCAGATTCCGTTGCCCAGGCCTCGGGAGTGGCTGCGAGAGTCGCAGAGCTCCTCCAAGGAGGCGGATGAACCTTGCCGCGGATAGGGGTCTTCGTCTGTCATTGCGGGCACAACATCGCGGCCACGGTCAATGTCGAGAAGGTGATTGAGTTCGCCAAAGGCCTGCCGGACGTGGTCGTCGCGGAACATAGCCTGTATTCATGCTCGGAAGAAGGCCTCGGCTCGATCCGAAAGAGCATAGAGAAGAACAAGCTGGACAGGGTCGTTGTCGCAGCTTGCACGCCGAGGACCCATGAGCCGCTGTTCCGAAAGGCGTGCGAGATGGCGGGCGTCAACAAGTACCTGTTCGAATTCGTAAACATACGCGAGCACTGCTCGTGGATACACACCAAGGAGCCGGACCCCGCGACCGAGAAGGCGAAGAAGCTCATCGCGATGGGGGTCGCAAAGGCAGGGTTGCTCGAGCCGCAGAAGGAGGCCGAATCGAACGTGATCCCAACGGCCGTGGTGATTGGAGGAGGCCTAACTGGCCTCACGGCCGCCGCGTCGCTGGTCGCGCAGGGGATAGACACTCACCTCGTCGAGATGAGCGGGAAGCTCGGTGGGGTCCTCGGGGAGATAGAGATCATCGGTCCTGAGTTCAGCAGGAGCAAGGAACTGCTCGACGAGCTCGTCAACGACCTGAAAGCCTCATCCAATGCCAAGATTCACCTCGACACCAGAGTGACGGCGGTCTCCGGATTCATCGGCAACTTCGAGGTCACGATTGAAACCAAAGGCAAATCAGAGAAGATCCCGGCTGGTGCGATCATCCTTGCCACCGGAGCTACAGAGCTCGCGCCCACTGGCGAATACGGCTACGGGTCGATTCCTGGTGTTATCACCCAGCTCGAGCTCGAGAGGCGTCTGGCCAAAGGAGATGTTCCTAAGCGAGCGGTGTTTATTCAGTGCGTCGGAAGCAGACAACCAGGGAGGGAGTACTGCTCGCGCGTGTGCTGCAACGCCTCCCTGAAGAACGCTTTGAGGATCGTCGAGGCAGAACCGAATTCCAGTGTCTCGATAATTCATCGGGATATCATGAGCTACGGAACTGCTTCCGAGAGACTCTACAAGGAAGCATCGGACAAGGGCGTCGTATTCCTCAGGTACGGTCTTGAGAGACCGGCAAATGTCACACAGAAGCAGAAGGGCCTGGTCGTCGAGGTGTACGACGAGACCATCGACGAGAACATAGACATCGACACCGACCTGGTGGTCCTTGCCACACCGATGGTCTCCAGGGAGGACGCAAGAGACGTCGCAAAACTGCTCAAGGTGCCTCTCGACAAGTACGGTTTCTTCCTCGAAGCGCACGTGAAGCTCAGACCTGTGGAGTTCGCCACGGACGGGGTGTTCATATGCGGCTCCGCCAGATGGCCCAGCAGCGTGTCGGAATGTATGGGCCAAGGGCTGGCGGCGGCAGCGAAGGCCTCAATCCCCATCAGGAAAGGGAAGGTCGTCGTGGAGGCGATCACTTGCTGGGCGGACGCGGACAAGTGCGCTGCGTGCGGAAGCTGTGTGATCGCATGCCCGTACGAGGCGATCGAGATCGTCGAGGAAGAAGGCAGGAGATATGCCAAAGTGAACGAGACGCTGTGCAAGGGTTGCGGGACTTGCGTGGCGTCGTGCCCGAACGATGCGATGCAGCAGAGAGGGTTCACGAGCCGCCAGCTCAGCTCCATGATAGATGCCCTGATCAAGAACGCGATGGAGGAAACGTGATGGCCGAGTTCAACCCGACGATCCTGGCGTTCTGCTGCAACTGGTGTTCATATGCTGGCGCCGACCTCGCAGGCGTGGGCAGGCTCCAGATGCCTCCGAACATCCACGTCATCAGGGTGATGTGCAGCGCGAGCGTGAAGCCCGAGTACGTCCTGAAGGCGATCTCTGGGGGTGTGGACGGCGTGCTCGTGCTCGGATGTCACATCGGTGACTGCCACTACATGACGGGCAACCACCGCACCGCGAAGCGGATGCCCCTTGTCCAGAAAGTGCTCAAGGAAGTGGGCATCGACGAGAGAAGGCTGAGGCTGGACTGGGTGAGCGCATCCGAGGGAGAGAAATTCCAGAAGGTCGTGACGGAGTTCGTAGGCGAGATCAAGAACCTCGGCCCGAACCCGATGCGGGAGGTGAAGTGGTGAACGACCTCGGCAAGAAGCTTGCGCGGCTCGCGTTTGAGGAGCGGGGAGCGGATTTCCTGCTGGCCATGAGGGAGGAGCACGGCAACGTCGCCCCGGCGATGGTGTCGAAGGGCGAGGACGTGGGCGACGTGAGGCTCGAAGTCCCGTACCAGCTGGTCACGATCCTCGAGAACATCTATCCGTGGATCTCCAAGGGCAAGATTGCGATCATCACCAGAAGGTGCGACGAGAAGGCGCTGGCCGAACTGGCCAAGCGCAAGTACGTCGATGACAAGAGGATCATCAAGATAGGCCTGGCCTGCACCGAAGAGCAGATCGAGCGGTGCAGATGCGAGGACCCTGTACCAAGCCACGTTGATGTCGGCGAACCGCACGCAGCCGTGAAGGGCGATGAGCTCTCGGCGCGGCTCGCGAAGATGTCCCAGGAGGACAGGCTCGCGTTCTGGGTCGGCCAGTACAAGAAGTGCAACAAATGCTTCGGGTGCACGCTCACCTGTCCCGTCTGCTTCTGCGACGACGATTGCGTGCTCGAGGAACGGACTTTCGTTGCAGAGCCGAGCATCCCACCTGGGCTTTCCTTCCACATGGTCCGCTCCTACCACATGATAGACAAGTGCATCGAGTGCGGGGAGTGCGAGCGAGCATGCCCCGCCGAGATACCGCTGCTTACGATGAGGAAGCTCCTCGCGAAGGACATGAAAGAGGTCTTCAAGTTCGCGCCCGGGGACGAGAAGACGGTCAGCCCTCTCAATACGACCCTCGAGGGAGAACTCATGGGGGATGAATGCGATGAGTGTTAGGCACGTTCTGACTACATGTCCATACTGCGGAACTGGCTGCAATTTCTTCCTCCAGGTCGTAGACGGGCGCCTTACCAGCGTCGTGCCCTGCAAGACCGATGAGATTAGCCTGGGGCGACTCTGCATCAAGGGATACAACGCGCACGCTTTCGTCCAGCACGCTGACCGCCTCATGCACCCCATGATCCGAGAGGGCGGACAGCTGAGGAACGCATCATGGGACCAGGCCCTGGACAAGATCGTCCGAAAGCTCAAAGCGATCAAGGAGAAGCACGGACCCGATTCTATAGCAATGCTCGCCTCGGCCAAGTGCACCAACGAAGAGAACTACCTTTTCCAGAAACTTGCTAGAGCGGTAATCGGCACGAACAATGTCGATCACTGCGCAAGGCTCTGCCACGCTTCTACAGTCACGGGCCTGTTGCATTCATTTGGCAGCGGCGCGATGACGAACACGATTCCTGAGTTCGACAACGCCGACTGCATATTCGTCACGGGTTCGAACACGCTGGAGGCACATCCGATCATAGGCTCCAGAATGCTCAGGGCGAAGGAGAAGGGTGCGAAGATCATCGTCGTAGATCCTCGGGACACCCCGCTGTCGAGGATCTCACACTTGTACCTCAGCCAAAGGCCAGGCACGGACATAGCCTGGATAAACGGTATGGTGAAGGTCATCATCGACGAGGGACTTGTCAACGAGGGGTTCGTAAAGACCCGCACGACGGCATTCGAAGAGTTGAAGGAGGCCGTCAAGGACTACACACCCGAGAAGGTCGAACGGACCACCGGAATCCCGAAGGAGAAGCTGATCGAAGCTGCGAGGATCTACGCCAAGGCGGACAAGGCCATGCTCGCCTACGCCATGGGCATCACGCAGCACAGCAACGGGACGGACATCGTGAAAGGCCTCGCAAACCTCGCAATGGTCGCAGGGCACATTGGCAAAGAGTCCACGGGCGTAAACCCTCTCAGGGGCCAGTGCAACGTCCAGGGGGCCTGCGATTCCGGGGGACTGCCGAACCTGTATCCAGGATATCAAAGAGTGGATGACGAGGCTGTGAGGGCGAAGTTCGAGAAAGCCTGGGGTGTCAGCTTGCCCGCCAAACCAGGCCTGACCCTGACGAGCGCGATAAACGAAGCTGCGAGTGGGAGGCTGAAGGCCATGGTGATATTCGGGGAGAACGTGATGATCTCCGACCCCGATCTCAACCATGTCGAGGAGGCCGTCAAGAAGCTCGAGTTCCTAGTCGTGTCAGACATATTCTTGACGGAGACAGCGCAGCTGGCAGACGTCGTCCTCCCGGCTGCCTGCTACGCAGAGAAGGACGGAACCTTCACGAACACCGACAGGGCGATCAGGGTGTTGAGGAAGGCCGTCGACGCTCCTGGGGAAGCAAGGGCGGACTGGGTCATCGCCTGCGACCTCGGAAGGAAGTTCGGCTCCAACGGTTTCGGCTTCTCGTCCCCAGCCAAGATCATGGCCGAGATGACCACGGTCACACCCATCTTCGGGGGGATAAGCTACGAGAAGATCGACAGCAAGGTGGTGAGGTGGCCGTGTCCCGCAAAGGATCATCCCGGAACCAGGATCCTACACACCCAGAAGTTCACGAGAGGCCTCGGTCTGTTCGCTCCGGTGCAGCACGCACCCCCGGCCGAGGTTGTATCCGAGGAGTACCCATTCATCCTCACAACGGGCCGAAACCTGTTCCAGTATCACACGGGCACCATGACCAGGCGCTCGCCCAAGCTGGAGCGGGAAGCTCCTGAACCGTACGTAGAAATAAACAGAGGAGACGCGAAAAGGCTTGGCATAGGCGATGGCGAAAGGGTCATGGTCTCCTCCAGAAGAGGCTCGATCACGCTGAAAGCCCGAGTTACGGAACGTATCATTCCGGGGACAGTGTTCATACCTTTCCACTACGCCGAGGCGGCCGCGAACAGGCTGACGAATGCCGCGCTCGATCCCATCTCGAAAATACCCGAATTCAAGGTCTGCGCGGCAAAAGTAGCCAAGGCCTAGTGGTTCTCACGTAGCCAGGCGTTCGAGCGTCTCGGCGATGTCTTCTGCGAGATGCGCAAGGTCTTCAGCGCCAAGGATCCTGCCTGCAGCGGCATCGAACAATATGTTGGCCGATGCGGGGACCTCGTCGTCACCCTTCCAGATGGTGATGTTCATCTTGAGGTGGGGAAAGAACAGGAAGTCGAAGGATGCGTCGCCCCGCTCCACTCTCGTGCCGCCCAGCTTGACCGAAGCGGCGACCAGCCGAGCCGGATCCGATCCAAACGCTGAGATCAACTGGACCAGCGCCCTTCCGTGGAAGACTGAGTAGTAGAGATTGCCGCTCTCGAACTCCAGGAATGACATCCACTCGCCGTCGATTCTGCCGTCGGCTCCCAGTAGATAGTGAAGCAGTATCACTTTGAGGGTGTCCTCCGGCTCGGTCCCGTCGTCCCAGGCGACTGTTCCCGCGCGGAGGTCCACGACGGCGGTCCTGTTTAGCACCCTGACGATGACCCTGTTGTCCGAGACAGAGCCGCCAGAGTTCGACGCGGTCAGCTGGATGTCCCTGGCCTTCAGCCGCTCGAAGGCCTCTGCAATGGCTGACCCATATCTCTCTCCCGACGAGCCCATCACCTTGTTGAGGACAAGGACGGCTCTCGCGATACGTAATCTTTCCGCAACCTGCCACTGGCTGGGCAAATACCAAGATGATAGTGTCAAGGGGCTTGCAGGCACGTGTCAGGTCATACCGGGGACGGCAGGCAGCTCGGACGGGGACTCTGCGCCCTCTGGCTGGCGAGTGACCAGCGCGAACCCGAACGCCGCGAGGGAAGCTATTCCCACGGCTATGAACACGTAGACGAACCCGCTCTGTGAGCCGGCCAGCACGCCCGGGATGAGCGCCCCCAGCACTCCGGAGAATCCGTACGAGGTGAACACATAGCCGTAGTTGTTGCCCATGTTCCTCGTACCGTAATACTCACTAGTGATGGACGGGAAGAGAGCGAAGTTACCGCCGAACGTGAACCCCACGAGCGAGGCCAGGGACGTGAGGCCGAGGAACTGCATCAGCTCCCCCTCCGGCTTCACTGCGAAGAAACCGGCAGCGGAGAAGAGTATGATGGCCTGCATCAGGAACATTATCTTCAAAGTTGAGGTCTGGCCGAGTACGTCCGACAGCTTGCCCCAACCGATCCTGCCGCTCGCATTGAACAGAGCGAGTATTCCGGCGATCGTCTGTGCCTCCAAGACGACCATGGTGGACTTCGACGGGTCGAGGTAGATGCCCAGATTCTTGACGTTGCTTATCATCATCAGGCCTGCAGTCGCGGACAGGGCGAACATGAGCCACAAGAGCGGGAAGCTCCTTGTCTTGACCATCTCGCGGTAGTGGTAGTCCATCTTCCTGCGCTCGCCGTTGCTGTTGAGGCTTGAGGCGGGCTTGTAGCCGGCTGGGACCCAGCCGGCGGGCGGGTTGATCAGGAGCTGCGCTCCGATGACCACCATGGCTGCGAATATGATGCCCAGGTACAGCATGGCCGAGCCGAGCCCGAAGTCGGATATGAAAGCCTTCCCAACCTGAGTGAACAGGAACGCGCCGGCACCGAAACCCGCTACCGCGATGCCGCTGACGAGTCCTTTCTTGTCAGGGAACCATTTGACCGATGCTGCCAGCGGGCACACGTATCCGAACCCCAAGCCTATGCCGCCGATCACCCCGTAGGACAAGTACATCATCACGATGTTGTCGGTAGACTGCGACGCTACCAGGTAGCCAGCGCCGACTATGAGGCCGCCGATCGTAGCGACCAATCGCGGTCCTTTTCTGTCCTGCAGTCTGCCTGCAGGGATTACCGTCACCGCGAAAACCGCGATGGCTGCGGCGAATATGCCGAGTATATGGAACGAAGTCGACGCGTACCCCAAGGAATCCGACAATGGACTTGTGAATATCGAGAAGGCGTAAAGCGACCCTAGCGCGAGCTGGATCATGAGCGCCCCCGCGACAACTATCCATCTGTTCATCACCTTCTGCTCTGACATCTTATCTCTCCGAGTTCCTGCCGCATACTGTCTTCAGATCGACCAGCGCAACGGTTCACAGGAATCTCACTGCGCCAGTCGCCATGTTGTACATCGCTCCGATAACACTGAGCTGGCCCTTGTTGACCGCATCCATTATTGTCATGCTGTTGTCCACGATGAGCCGGATCTGCAGTCTGACGTTGCTCTCGGCTATCGCGTCGATGTCGTTCGACCGTCCTTCTCCGACCTTGTCTCTGGCGCGGTCGATGTCTCGGGTGACCTTGGCGAGGTTTTCTGGTCCTATCCCATCCATGGCCGCTCTGACCGCGCCGCACCCTGTGTGGCCGAGGACGAGCAGCACCCTGACATGCAGGTGCTCGACGGCGTACTCCAGGCTCCCGAGCACGGAAGGCTCGGATGCGCTGTTGCCCGCGACCCGGACAACGAAGGCGTCTCCCAGGGACAGGTTGAAGATCTTCTCCGGCACGACCCGAGAGTCCGAACAAGTCAGTACGGCGATGAACGGCTCCTGCTTCTGCGCCAGCCGGGCTAGCAGAGACGAGTCAGTGTTCTTCCTGAAATGAGCGTTCCCGTCCTCCAGTCTCTTCGTGGCATTTACGTCGTTGCCCATCGTCGTACCCCCTGAACCGCCTAGTCCTCTAGGGTAGAGGTATCTCCGATCGGAAGCCCGAGCTCCCTGGCCCTCAGGAGTCTCCTCATGATCTTGCCGCTCCTGGTCTTGGGCAGAGTCTTCACGACCTCGATCTCCCTCGGATACGCATGCCCCGCGAGCTTGTTCTTGACGAACTTCTGGATCTCCTCCTTGAGCTGCGGTGAGTCCGCATAGCCGGGAGCGAGCACTATGAACGCCTTGATGATGTTGCCTCTGAGTTCGTCTGGCTTTCCGATTACGCCCGCCTCGACAATCGCCGCGTGCTCGATCAAGGCGCTCTCCACCTCGAAGGGGCCGACTCTCTCGCCTGCGGTCTTTATCACATCGTCCGCGCGGCCGACGTACCAGAAGTAACCGTCCCTGTCGATCTGGGCAGTGTCGCCGGTGTAGTACCACCCGTTCCTGAAGTACTCGTTGTACTTGGCCGGGTTCTTCCAGATCTGTCTCATCATCGATGGCCAGCCAGGCCTGATCGCGAGGGCTCCTTCTTCTCCCTGCGGCAGCACGTTGCCGGCGTCGTCGACGATCGCAGCCTCGATACCGGGCATTGGCTTGCCCATCGAGCCTGGCTTGATAGGCATCTCGGGGAAGTTGGTGATGAGGATGCTCCCGGTCTCCGTCTGCCACCAGGTGTCATGGAAGGGCTTGCTGTCGAACACATCGAGCGCCCACTTGACGCCCTCGGGGTTGAGGGGCTCGCCGACCGAGTAGAGCGATCGAAGGCTCTCGAGATTGTACTTCCTGGGGAGGTCGTCACCCTTCGCCATCAGCATCCTGACGGCTGTCGGAGCAGTGTACCAGATGCTGACCTTGTGGTCCTGGATCGTCTTGTACCATCGATCTGGATCGAACCTTCCGCCGAGGCCGACCTGCGTCGCGCCGTTTGACCACGGGCCGAGCACGCCGTAGACTACACCTGTGACCCAACCGAGGTCCGCGGTGCACCAGAAGACGTCCTCCTCGTGGACATCAAGGACCCACTTCGTGGTCAGGTGCTGCTGGATGATGCCCTTGTGTGCGTGCAGGACGCCCTTCGGCTTGCCCGTCGTGCCTGACGTGTAGAGCATGAACTGGAACTCCTCGGGATCCATCGGAACCGTCTCAAAACGGTCCGAGGCGTTCGCCATCTCTGTCTTGTAGCTGATCTCGCCCGCAGGCGGGTTGTCCTCCCCCACTATGATCAGGTGCTTGAGGGCATGGAGCTGAGTCCTGACCTCGTAGAACCTCTTCTTCAGCTCTTTGTCGGTCACGAGGACGACGGCCTCGCTATCGCCCAGCCTGTCCCTGATTGCGTCCGGGCCGAAGGCCGGGAACATCGGGCTGGCAATGGCGCCGTACTTGATCGCTCCGAGGAAGCTTATGTAGGCCTCAGGACTCCTCTGCAGGAAGACGAAGACTCGGTCCTGTCTCTTGATGCCGAGCTTCTTGAGCACGTTCGCGAACCTGTTGGTCTGCTCGTAGAGCTGCTGGAACGTGAGCTTCTGGATGTTGTTCTGGCCGTCGTCGTAGATTAATGCGACCTTGTTCTTCCTCGGGCCCTTCTCATGCCTGTCGACTGCATTGTGCGCGGCGTTGAGCTTCCCGCCAGGGAACCATTCTATGTCTGCCTCTGCGTCCGACCACTTGAAAGAACTCCTCAGCTGCTCGTAGTTCAGAAGGTTCGGCTTCAGTCTCAGCTTCGACAGGTCCTTCCTGACGAGCCCTTCGTGCATAAGTTCGGTACTCTTCTCAGCCATCCTGTCACATCCAACCTGAGCTAGCCAACATGTCATCGGTCTTCGGGGAGGCCACATTCCTGGCACATTCTGATTGTCACTCGCGCCAGATGCTAAACGGTCTCCCATCGACCTATGTCGACCCCATTCTAGACGATATTATAATGCTTTTCGAAGTAACAATTCTCGTTCCTGCATGCTTTTTCCATCGGAAGGTATGCCGAACTGCACAACGGCGACGAAACTCGACATCCAAAGGCGAACAACGAACTTGCTGGAGAGGACTGGAGATGGGCCCGTGTCACGTCAAAGAAGCGAAAAGGTGTTTCGCAAGAGGTTTCAGAGATGCCGGTTAGCCTATCCAGTTGTGGTGGATCTTGGCCGCGTGAAGCGTGTTCTTCATCAGCATCGTGATCGTCATCGGGCCGACGCCCCCGGGCACTGGCGTGATCGCCTTTGCCTTCGCGCTGACGGCCTCGAAGTCGACATCGCCAACGAGTCTCGTGCCTCCTTTCGCGTTGGGATCGCTGATCCTGTTCACGCCGACATCGATCACGACGACGCCCTCCTTGACCATGTCTCCCTTCACGAAGTTGGGCGAGCCGATTGCGGCAATGAGAATGTCGGCCTGTCTGGTAATCTCTGCGAGGTTCTTAGTTCGGGAGTGGCAGATCGTGACAGTCGCGTCTGCTCCCTTGGCCTTCTGAATGAGAATGCATGCGACGGGTTTTCCCACGATATTGCTTCTGCCGAGCACGACCACATGCTTGCCAGCAGGATCGTTGCCGCTCCTGACCAGAATCTCCTGAATTCCGTGAGGCGTGCACGGGAGATAGCAGTCCGCGCTTCCGATGACCATCTTGCCCACATTGACCGGATGGAAGCCGTCCACATCCTTTCCTGGATCGATTCTCAGCAGGACCTTCTCCTCGCTGATGTGCTTCGGCAAGGGAAGCTGGACCAGGATTCCGTCGTACTTCTTGTCTTTGTTGTACTTGTCCACGAGCTTCAGCAGCTCTTCCTCGCTCGTGCTCGCAGGGAGTCTGATGGTCTCGGAGCAGAATCCGAGCTCGTCGCAGGCCTCGCCCTTCTTCCTCACATATACCTGAGACGCTGGATCCTCTCCCACAATGATGACGACCAAGCCAGGCTCGATGCCGGCCTTCTTCAGCTCGGCGACTTCGACCTTGATTTCCGCTCTTATGCTCTTGGCGATTTCATTTCCGCTGATGATTTGAGCTACCATCTCGGGACCCCGAAATCCTGATGTAGATTCCATACTTAAGGATTCTCGAATCTCGGCCCATTCCCCTCGTTTCCGGCGATATTCGTCAGAATCTTCGAAAAAGCTTTTTAGGCGAGCATATTACCCTCCCCAAAGGAGGGCAAGAAATGGCTCCAATGCCAAAGGATATTGAAATTGCGCAGGCAGCGAAGGTGCAGCACATCGAGAAGATCGCGGAGAAGATTGGCCTCTCCCGCGACGACCTTGAATTCTACGGGAAGTACAAGGCGAAGGTACCTCTGGAAGTGTTGAAACGCTTCGACAAGAACAAGGATGGCAAGCTCATCTTCGTGACTGCTATCACAGCAACAAAGGCGGGCGAGGGAAAGACCGTCACATCCATCGGCCTATGCCAGGCGATGGGCGTGCTCGGCAAGAAGGTCATGCTCTCGTTGAGAGAGCCTTCGTTGGGTCCGACATTCGGCATCAAGGGTGGCGCGACAGGCGGAGGTTACTCCCAGGTCTACCCGATGTGGGACATCGACCTGCACTTCACTGGTGATATCCACGCTGTTGGGACAGCTCATAACCTCCTGTCCGCACTGGTCGAGAACCATGTGACCAAGAAGAACCCGCTCAACATCGACCCGACCAGGATCGTCCTTAGGAAGGTCATGGACATGAACGCTAGAGAGCTCAGGAACATCGTTGTTGGGCTTGGCGGAAGGAGCGATGGCGGCGTGCCCCACGAGAGCGGCTTCGACATAACTGTCGCATCTGAGATCATGGCGATCCTCGCGCTCTCCAGAGACATGAAGGACCTAAGGGAGAGATTGTCAAGGGTCGTTGTCGCCTACACCTATGACAACAAGCCGGTGACCGCAGACAAGCTGAAGGGTATTGGCTCGATGTGTCTGCTACTCAAGGATGCCATCATGCCGAACCTAGTGCAGACCCTCGAGGGCCAGCCGGCGCTGATCCACGGGGCTCCGTTCGCGAACATCGCTCACGGGAACAGCTCGATCATCGCGACGAAGTACGCGCTCAAGATGGCGGACTATGTCATCACCGAAGGCGGCTTCGCTGCGGACCTGGGCGGCGAGAAGTTCTACGACATCGTTTGCAGGGTCGCTGGCCTGAAGCCGGATGTCACGGTCCTTGTCTCAAGCGTGAGGGCGCTCAAGATGCACGGCGGCATGGACGAGGACGAGATCGGCACCCCGAACCTCGAGTATCTCGAGAAGGGCTTCGCCAACCTTGACAAGCACATCGAGAACATGAGGAAGTTCGGTGTGCCCGTGGTCGTCGCGCTCAACAGATTCCCGACCGACAGCCAAGAGGAACTTGACCTGTGCAAGAAGCACTGTGACAAGATGGGCGTCCGGTCCGCACACTCCCGCGTGTTCGCGGAGGGCGGCAAG
>Ga0315296_10002403_pt1 | contig 16019 bp, 12 predicted proteins | sample YL17G14_18_MG_FD_203921 | JGI IMG/M metagenome (GOLD analysis project Ga0315296, IMG submission 203921) | Sediment microbial communities from Yellowstone Lake, YNP, Wyoming, USA - YL17G14_18 | ecosystem: Environmental > Aquatic > Freshwater > Lake > Sediment | place: USA: Wyoming | collected... | reverse complement strand
ATTTTCGGCACGCGGCTGCTGCCCGCAGCGTGAGGCTTGACCTCGTGGATTATGCCGATGTCGTAGTGGCTCAGGACCTGAGCCAGCTCTTCGGAAGAAAAATGTGCGCCGCCTCTGGGCATAAATTCATATCACGGGGAACACGTAATGGGCCCCGCGTTATCAAGAGCAAACAAGCAATAATATGGTAGTCAGCAGCAACGCTGCGGCTATCGCGCCTAAAACAAGCATTATGATTCGATAACGTGCAAGGGTTTCTTCTACATCGATATTCGGCCTGGCCTCTATTGCCTCTCCGATTTCTAACTGTTCAAGCGCGGAAACATCAATTCTTTTGTGCGCTCGCAGTGGGGGCAGGCCGGTGCGAACGGCTTCCAAATCTTCCAGCAGCTCTTCAACGTTGTCGTAACGGTCCTCTTTGCGTTTTGCCATCATCACTTCAATTACTTCGGATATACCTGTGCTGAGCGAGGTATTTATATGGTCTGGCGGAATCAGTTGTTCCTTCAAATGCTTTCTCATAACGTCGGCCGGGTCATCCGCCATAAACGGAACCCGCCCTGTCACCATATGATACAATGTTGCGCCGAGGCCGTAGATGTCGGCCCTGCCGTCAATGTCGATTTTGCCTCGAATTTGTTCGGGTGCGATGTAGTAGGGTGTGCCGTAGGCTTTGCCTGCTTCAGTTTGAGCCAATTCGATGTCCGTTGTTTCACGGGCCAAGCCCATATCGGCCAGCTTAACCATACCGGCTTTATCAATCATTATATTTTTGGGTTTGACATCGCGGTGGATAAGACCACGGGTGTGTGCGTGATTGAGAGCACGGGCGACCTGAATGACAATATCCAGTGCCTCCTCTTCTGAAAAGACCTTGCCGGCGGCGAGGTCGTCGTAGACGGTTCTGCCTTCGACATATTCCATTACGAAGTAATGGTACCCTCCTGCCTCACCAACATCGAATGCCTGCACGATGTTATTGTGATTGAGTTTGCCGGCTGCCTGGCCTTCTTTGTAAAACCGCTCTACATACTCCGGATTTTCGGTAAATCGCTTGGGGAGAACCTTTATTGCGACGGTCCGATTTAAGCTCAACTGCCTGGCCTTGTAAACGATGGCCATTGCGCCGGCACCGACCTTGCCGAGTATCTGGTAACCCGGGATTTGGTGAGTTGTGACCTTGCTTTCTTTTATGCTCTTCTTTAATCTTTCAGCCTGGTTCTGTGTAAGATAGCCGAGGTCAACCATCAGGTCCTTGAGCATTACAGGATTGATTTTTCGGCGGGACTGCACCTCCTCAATTGCATGGCGGAGTTCTGCATCGGTGCAGAAACCCTGCTCTACCGCCATTTTCCCGAATACCGTATCGTAACTGGTTTCGTTCGTTACCATCGAGTCTCCATTAGGGAGCGATTCAAAGTTTTCACTTCAGCCGCCCCCGGCCAGATGCATTCTCAGAAACGCTGATTATGTTTTATATAGGACCATTGTCAAAGAAAAATTTCTGATATTTGGATACAAAAATGTTTACCCTTTTGTGTAAAATCGACCTTTTTGTGCGTAAAGTTTAGCGTTTTTTCCACAAGTGTAGTTGCTAATGTGCGGGTTTGTATTTAGGGTTGACTTGCCGACAAATCCCGCTAAACTGAGTTGTTTTCTGGAGTTGGCATAATTGAAGTATTGACTTTTATGGAGCAGACAAGTGGCATACGATTGTGTTGTTCTAATTAAACAGGTTCCGGATACCAAAAGGATAACAGGCGAGGCTATGAATGATGACGGCACGGTTAACCGCGCTGCATTGCCGGCTATTTTCAATCCGGACGACCTTAATGCGCTTGAGATGGCTTTGCAGATTAAGGACAAATTCGGCGGTAAAGTAACGGTCATCACGATGGGACCGCCGGCGGCAGCTGCGATTCTTCGCGACTCGCTTTACCGCGGGGCGGACGACGCAATCCTGATAACCGATATCAAATGTGCTGCAAGTGATACGCTGGCAACAAGTTATATCCTGAGCTGTGCGGTTAAAAAACTAAATTATGATATTGTTCTTTGCGGCAGGCAGGCAATAGATGGCGATACTGCGCAGGTCGGCCCGCAATTGGCAGAGAAATTAGGTATTCCGCAGATTACATACACTGAGGAGCTTACAGAACTTGACGGCAAAACCATAACGGCTCGCCGAAATATCGGGGCCGGCTGGCAGCAGGTTAGAACAAGCCTTCCAGCTTTACTGACGGTTACCGGCGACGCAAATGAGCCGAGAGTTGCCGCTGCAAAAAAGATGATGAGGTATAAAAACGCACTTACCGCACTTGAGGTTGAACAAGAAGTCAGAAGACAGAAGTCAGAAGACAGAAGTCAGAAGACAGAAAACGGAAGGCAGAATTCGGGAGATAGTGAAGCTGAAATTAAAAAACTGGTTGAGAAAAAATGCGGTGAGCTGGAGAAAAAAGGGTTATTGATTAAGAAATGGGATTTGGGTTTCATCGGTGCGGATTTGACGTGGTGCGGCCGAAGCGGCTCGCCGACAAAGGTGCATCGCATTCAAAGCGTCGTCCTCGCTGCAAAAGAAAGTAAAAATGTTGAGCCGAGCGATGATGGAATCGCGGATATGATACACGAATTGATTGAAGATAAAACTATTGCGTGAGTCGTGAATCGAATCTTGATGTGGATGAATTATGATAGGAGTTAACAGGCAAGGTGAGGTTTGGGTATTCGCTGAGCAGCACGATGGGCGGTTGGAAGAGACGCCGATTGAGCTAATGAGTAAAGCGCATCGTTTGGCTGATACGCTCGGTGTGAAACTGGCAGCCGCTGTTTTAGGAAATGGTGTCAAAGACCTTGGACAAAAACTTATCCATTATGGAGCAGATAAGGTGTATCTGGCTGAGCATCCTTTGCTCGGACATTACCAGACAAACAGCTACGCAAAGATTATGTTCGATTTGATTCATAAATATAAGCCTCAGATTGTGCTTTATGGGGCGACTATAATGGGGCGGGATTTGGCACCTCGAATTGCAAGTGCGGCAAAGGCAGGTCTTACCGCCGACTGCACTGATTTGCAAATCGGCGACCACAAGACCCAAGATGACAAGCTACACAAGAATCTGCTGTTTCAGATAAGGCCTGCCTTCGGCGGAAATATAATTGCAACGATTATAAATTATGACCGCTGGCCACAAATGGCGACCGTTCGCGAGGGCGTAATGCCGATACCGGAGCCCGATGTCGCCCGCAAAGGTGAAATCATCACAGAGAAGGTGCAGGTGGGCCGGCAGGATTTGCCGGTGGAGATATTAGCCGAGCATAAACGACCAAAGAAAATTAATCTCAAGGCTGCAAGGGTAATCGTTGCAGGCGGAGCGGGTGTAGGCAGCAGAGAAAATTTCAAGCTGATATGGGACTTGGCAAATTGTCTCGGCGCAGCGCCCGCTGCAACCAGAGCGGCGGTCGATTTGGGCTTTATTGACAAGGACCATCAGGTTGGCCAGACGGGCACAACTGTCAGGCCGAGCTTGTATATAGCCGTCGGAATCAGCGGCGCAATCCAGCATCAGGCGGGTATGTCGCAGAGCCAGAAAATTATCGCAATCAATAATGACCCGGATGCGCCTATTTTTCAGGTTGCACACTATAAAATAGTCGGCGACTTAAATATGGTCGTCCCAAAAATGATTAAAACAATAAAAGAAAAAGGATTCAAAGAACCAGCAACCATCACAGGTAAATGAAAATGCCAAATTTCTACAGGGACAACGACGACATACAGTTTCTGTTCAAACACACAGACCTTGGCGCTCTTGTTAAACTATGCGAGGAGGATTTTAAGTTTGCGGGACTGTTCGACTATGCTCCAGGCGATGCCGCAGAAGCCATACGGAATTATGATATGGTTCTCGATTCGCTCGGGCAATTAAGTGCGGATTTTATTGCACCGCGTGCCGAAGATGTGGACCGCCAGGGCAATATCCTCAAGGAAGACGGGACAGTGACTTATGCAAAGGGGATACAAGACTCGCTTGAAAAACTTGCCGAGGCGGAGGTTATGGGCTTTACGCTGCCGCATAGATTCGGAGGCCTGAATTTCCCGAACCTTATTTACACAATGGCCATAGAGATTGTTTCGCGTGCGGACGCTGCGCTTATGAACATATTCGGCCTGCAGGGTATTGCCGAGACAATCAATGCCTTTGCATCGGATGAGATTAAGGAGAAATACCTGCACGATTTTGCAGCCGGCAAAGTCACCGGCGCAATGGTGTTGACCGAACCTGATGCCGGCTCGGATTTGCAGTCGGTCAAGCTGCGTGCGTTTACGGACGAGGGCGGCAACTGGTTCCTGCACGGCGTAAAGCGGTTTATAACCAATGGCTGCGGCGACGTGCTGCTGGTGCTTGCACGCAGCGAGCCGGAGATTAGCGATGGCCGGGGCTTGAGTTTATTTGTCTGCGATAGAGGCCCTACGGTGCATATCCGCCGGCTGGAAGAAAAACTCGGCATCCACGGCTCGCCTACCTGTGAGATATTCTTTGATAATACACCCTGTCAGCTTATCGGCGAACGGCAGCGAGGGCTTATAACTTATGTTATGAGCCTGATGAACGGCGCCCGCATCGGGATTGCTGCCCAGTCCGTTGGTATTGCTGAAGCAGCTTTCAGGGTTGCACGGGATTACGCTGCTACAAGGTATCAGTTCGGTGTGCCTATTGAGAGGCTGCCGGCCGTCCGCGATATGCTTATAGATATGAAGATTGCCATCGAGGCCGGCCGAGCGCTTATGTACGAAACCTCACGAGTGGTGGATATGGAAATCGGGTACACGAGGCGCCTCGAATCAAATCCGCCGCAGGACAAGGAAGAGGCCAAACAGCTCAAGAACGAATCACGAAAATACGGCAGGCTCGCCGCAATGCTCACACCGATGAGCAAATATTATTGCTCCGAGATGAGCAATAAGGTCGCTTATGACTCGATTCAGGTGCTTGGCGGCAGCGGTTATATGCGGGATTACGCCTGCGAACGGTACGCCCGCGATGCGAGAATTACGACCATTTACGAAGGGACAAGCCAGCTTCAGATTGTCGCCGCCGTCCGCGGGGTCAGCAGCGGCACAGCAGAGAGATTTATAGCCGAGCTGGCTGGTCAAGATTATGAACCGCAGCTTAAAGATTTGCTCGAAAGACTCGCCGAAGGAACGGAACAATTGAAGAAGGCGGTTGCTTTTGTAAAGGAACAAGGCACTGAGTATATGGACCTTTACGGCAGAGCCCTTGTCGATATTGCAATAGATTTAATAAATGGTTATCTTTTTTGCGGCCAGGCAAGCACCAAAGTTGATATGGAAGTTGCAGCAGAAAACAGCTCTGGCGGTAACAATAAAGTCATCTCTATGAGGCGGCGCAAAGCAAAGATTGCCCGTAGGTATGTTACCAAAAATGCGCCGAAAATTGCAGCACTCGCAGATTTGATTTGCAGCGGCAATAAATCAACATTTACGGATTACGAAACTCTCATCGGGCCGTTACCAGCGGAGTGAGTTGGAAACTATGCTTAAAGCGGTTATATTTGACTTTGATGGCGTAATAACTGATTCTGAAATCCTGCACTTGCGGGCATTCAATCGGGTATTGGCCGAGCACGGCATCAAGATAACAACAAAGGACTACTACAAGGATTACCTTGGCTTGTCAGACCTCGATTTGCTTAAGCTACTTGCGGACAAAGGCCTGCTCAAACTTGATTCCTGCCGGGTAGAAGACATTGCTTCGCAGAAGAAACAGGCGTTCGAGCAACTGGCGAAAACCGAAGGCAGAATAATAGAGGGTGTTCGCGATTTTCTGCAGATGCTGAAGCAACACAATATACCAATGGCGATATGTTCGGGGGCGCTATTGGCAGAGATTGAGCTGATATTAGAACAGGCCCGCCTGCGTTTATTTTTCGATGTGATAGTTTCAGCCGAGGATGTGAAAAAAGGTAAACCGAATCCTGCTGGTTTTCTGCTGACACTGCAAAGGCTCAATAAAAAGAGCCGAGAACCCATATCGGCTGAGCAGTGTATAGTCATCGAAGATTCCCATTGGGGCCTTGAAGCCGCCAGGTCGGCGGGAATGCACGCCATAGCAATAACAAATTCCTACGATGCCAAGCAACTGTCTATGGCTGAAAAAGTCGTAAATAAATTAAGCGAGCTAACCATCGACGATTTACAAAGTCTTTGCAGCTAACCGCCATCCCGCCGGAGGCGGGTAAAATTGGGTTTGTTTGGGTTCGTTTTCACCAAGTGTCCATTGTCAATTTTTCGTTGTAATTCGTTGTTAATACTAATGTTGCGACCATTTGACTTTTTGGGAAATTGGGTTCGTTTCGCATAATTCACCATTTTGATTGAAACTTTCCTTTCGGCGCAAAAAATCTCCGTTGCCGCCGAAGGCGGACGAGAGACACAAGACCCCAGACACAAGACGCCAGACTACAGAACTCAGAAAACAGCAAACATAAAAATCAAAACCATAAAAGAACCTCTCCGCCAGATGCGGGAAAATACCTCCCTCCCTTAATGCGGTGGACTTGCGCGATTGATGTGAAATTTGGGGTGATTTTGACAGGATTGACAGGACTAAACTGTTGTCAGTAAAGAGCTTAAAAAATTTTCAAATCTGCCGGTTTTGGTGCGGAGGTATGTGCGCATTTGATTGACCCTTCTTCGCCCTTCGGGCTACGAAGGGCGGGCCCGTTTTTGCCACGGACAGACGCTGACTGGAACACGGACTTTAACCAGACGCAGGATTTTTTAGACGCAGATGGCGCTGGTTGCGCAGAGAAATGCTATCAAGAAAAAATAAACATCCCCGGTTATTCCCGAGATAGTTTTTCTATAGCATCATTTACACGATCCCATACCGTTTCTAAAATGTGATATCCTGAGGTAAAATTAATTGTAACAAAACCATCTGAGACATCTTGCCTTTGTCTAGGTAATTCAAACACTTCATATCCTTGCAAAGAAAGAGGAGGGGTTAATTCTTCATAAACTATGGGTGTTATAAGTTCCATAATATTATCCAAATCTTTAGAGAATTCTTGTGAGACACATGGTGGTTTATAAAGCACCTCCATATAAAAAGGCATTATTATTTTGGATAATATTCTAAATTGATTTTTGTAAGACTTTATAGATTCTCTAACTTTAATCTTAAAATCATTTGTGTCGCCAGGTTTTGTTGGAACTTGAGGTAGCTGAATCCTCAACGGGAAGGTAAGAATCCATTTTTCTACAGTACTATTTAGTTCAGTAATATATTTACCAAATTCATGATTCTTGGGGATAGAAAAATCATAAGATGGCCCCAATCCTCTGTAAAGAACAATAATATCCCTCAAACTTAACCTAGATTGTTTAAGTAAGTTTCCTTGGAGAGATGTTTTGTAGGACTCTAACATACCTTCATAACCTTTTGGACCAATGCTTTTTATATACCAATCTTTATTTCTCAGTAAGTCATTATAATTATCCCACTTGTTATCATCATTTTCGCTGTGACGATCTGTGTCTTCATCAAGCAAAAAAGAATTAATAACTTCTAAATCTAACAAAAAATCCCTAAAAGGTTTAACTTCAATGTTAACATAAGGTTTATTATCCCCAATAAAATATCTAACTGCCAGATATGCTATCTGTTCATCATCTTGATACACTAAAGATTTTCGTTTTATTTTTGTTTCCGGCAAGGGGGACGAAAATAAATCCAAAAAATTCTTCGTAACAGTATGCACTTGTGGCGAATTACGGTTTGTCGCATGAAATGAAAGTTTTATGACGATTCTGCCTCTGTATGCTCGCTTACCTTTTTCTTTTATTTGTTTCAATAATTCTTTTTGAAAAACAACTTTTTCAGGATTATGCATTCCTTTTTTAGATTTTGGTTCGAAGTCAAAAGAATATAGAGATAAATTATGCAGTCTCCACAGACGCCTAACTATCTGACCTTCCGATGTCTTTAAATATTCTGACTTAGATAAACTCATAGAATAAAAGCATAGAAATAAATGAAAGACTGCCTATTTCTTATCTAATTTTTCAACATCCCCGCCGTCCCTATTTTTTACATCTAGCTTCGATTGGATTTCATAATATATGTTGCTTAGCTTTTGGCTTTGCTCTGCAAAAGTTGTATTAATCTCTCCTTTGAGATGTCGATGTAACCCATCGAAGGTAATAAATGTCTGGAGGAAAGCTCCACTATACATTAAAAAAGATACATCCAGTATCTTGTTGAACTCCTCCATGTTTATTTCATCTGAACATATATCTTCAACATCCGCAATAAATCCACAATGTACAAAAGACGATAGTCGAGAATACATAGGAATCAAAATCAGAGGCGGCTCATTACAGTTTTTTGCTGGGATTTTACTGTTAATATATCTTATGATTTTATTGAATTTAAATTTGTCTTCTATTTGTTTGTTTTTCGGTCGCTTCGCCTTTTTTTCTCCTTTTATAGTTTTGGCCTTTATTACCGATTGTCTCATAAGCTGGAATTCATTTATTGAGCCATGGACATAGTAGTCTTTCCCCACATCATCATTTTTCTCTTCCGCCAGTCTCATGAAAGTATATAAAAACTTAAGATAATGCTCTATAAAAGAACGGTAAAGAATGTTCAAACTATAATAGTTTACCGATTCACACGCATCTAATATGGCCATTTGAATTCTTGATAATCTGCGAAGCATGGAGATTAACAAAAACCCAGAGATAGGAATGTATTCTTGCGAAAAACCAAGAAGTTTTTCTTCCGTTGCAGTATATATGTCCCATAATTCAGTTTCATACTTCCTAAGTTCATCTATTTTATCGGAGTTATTCATTTGTTTTGGGGATGGCCAATATCTGGATTTATATTATCCACTTCTTAAAATCTGTGTTAATCCGTAAAATCCGTGGTTGCAATTTTCTCCCATTTTACCCTTAAAATCGACACCCGCAAAGTAAAAAAATGAGGCATTGACCCTTGGCATAAAGATATCAACCCACCGGATAAACCGGTGGGCTAACCGAGATTGACCGCTCACTTTACGTTCGCGGCTTTGTGGCAGCGGGCCGGGGGCTTTCGGATTGGGTGGAATTAGCGTCGAACTATTTGTAGGAGGTTAATCCGTGGGGCGTCACTTATCTCCCCATTTGCAATATGCCCGGTGCGGTAATTCTGGTTTTGATTCTGTCGGTCTTCAGGTTGTATTCAATCCCGTCAACAAGGGCGCCGTTAAAGTAGCAAGGCTGGAGCTTATCACCCTGGACCGTCATTATAGACTTATTGGCGTCATAAAGCATTTCGCTGCCGACAAACTGGATTTCTTTAGCTCGTCGGGTTTTCTTTGTTTTATCGCTCTCTTCTTCGTAGGTGAAGCCGCCCGTGGCCCTGAGGGTTGACAGCTCGGTTCGGCCGCCGGCGCTTTCGTAAAGAGAGGCTTCTATGTGTTTGGATGTAACTGCAACTTGCTGCCCATACCGGCCCTCGCTTACGACAGGGAAGTAATTGATTAAAATTGCCTCCTCTTTGGCATCGGCAGTAATTTGATTTGTCTGTAAAGAGTAGTTCAGGGTATCGAAATTTTGCATAACTGCATAGCATTGCTGCTGCAGACTGAATCTACCCAGTTTTGCATTTGGCTCCGGGATATTGGAGTTATCTGCTTTTATCAGGCCCGGCCCGGTAGCTAAAAACTCCTGCCGGCTGGTGTCGTAATCGAACCTGCTGCATTTTAGCTCGATGCCGCCGAATAGTTCTTCTGCTTTTGTTTTCAGTGTTGCCAGTCTGACTAATCCACCATCCGCAGTTAAATGTTCAATGTCAAGAGATGAACCCCGACCCCTCGCAGAGGGGCGGGGTGAATCAGACTCTTTATCCCGGGTGAGATTTACAGTAAGTTTTGGCGCCGATAGTGTGTACTTAAACTGGTAGTCGGCATCTTCTTTGAGCATTGTGCACAGGCACCTGCCTTCGAAAATGGCCTGATTTAACGCCGGCAGGAACTTGGCCTGTGTCTGGGCGGTGACCTTTACGACGGCGGGAGCTTCTTTTGTTTCGCTGCCTGCGGCATAGCTGCCTGTTATATCTTTTGCGTAAAATGTAAGCTCCGATTGGCCGGTGGCAACGGTATCCTCCGTAATCGCGCAATAGTCAATTTTATGAGCGACAAATGTAGCTCGCCCGCTGCCGTCCTCGAAACTTTTTATACCGCCGGGCGCCGTGTCGTTTTCAGGACCTTCAGGCGAGTCCATCGGCATAACAATAATGCCGTTGTCGCAGGTCACGACGATATCTGTGGACCTATCAGGAAGCTCATCCGGCTTGTTTGCATCTGCGGGCGTGTTATTTGCACCGGCGGTATCGGCTTTGACCTCTTTGGCAGGGGCAGCTTCCTGCGGGATTTCAGATTTGGGGGGAGTGTCCGTTTTTTCCGGTTTATCGTTCGATGCTTTTGACAATAAGATATTGTTGATGGAGAGCTTATCGGCAAGAATAACCTGCTGAGGGCAATCTATAAGAACGTTCTTACTGAATACGCATCTATAGTATTGCCCCTTTTTTTGCTCGTCTGTTTGCTTGCCTGTTCTGTCAGGGGTTTCTGCTTTTTGTGGTGCACTATCCTTGGCAGAATTACTGAGTGCAGAGTCTGCGGCTAACATTGGCTTTGCTATTAGCAATTCTGCAGTTACAACAGGTTCAGGTGGTTTCTGTGTTTGGCCGGCGTTTCTTTTGGCAGCGATGTCGACATCGCTTTGGCCTGAGGCGAACAAAGATGCCTTCGCTGAAGTTTTTAGTTGCAAGCTCTCTAAATGAATTATCCTGAGAAATTCGAGGCGGTCGAGCTCGTTATTGTAGACCAGTTCCAATCCCCTGCCTAACATTTGAGCGTCCTGCGAGACGAATTTAACCGGGCCGGCAGTTGAGAATTGCGATTTTTCACTGGCGAAGGTAACATCGTCAAGATAGATGAAGCTTTCTTTGATGCTGCCCGAATTTTCAGGCACGATGTGGATAACTACATTCCCACTAAGCATTGAGTCCCTTGGGCTGGGTTTGCCAACGGTATCTTCAATCTGCACTTTTCCTTTGTCGGCTGTGATGTAACATTTGAAATTGGGCCGGTAGATATTCATATACGGCTTTTCAATCTCCCATTCGTCCCCTTCCTCGTGCAGGAGTTTTTCGAATCCGAATTCTCGTTCGATTTGTTTCTCGTCGTTAAGGCGTATGTACCTAGCTTTGCGGACGGTACCGACCCCAACATCGCCGATTTTCCCTGTCCTGTGGTCAAACTCTGTTAGGTTGCTATCGGCAACGATGACAGTGGATTCCGGTCCTGCATCAATATCGATTTTTGGTGTTTCGCTTAGCTGGCTGTAGAGCAGGTATATTGCAAGCAAAACTGCCAGCGAGATTAGCCATATATATATTTTTCTTGACGCTAAAGCCATAGCAGGTCCATTGAGAGTTATGCAGGCTCCAAAGTGCCTTTATGTCTATTGAGAAGCCGGCAAATACTTTTTCATAAGCTCCGGCCATCTGCCGGTATTTTTAAGAATATATTCTATCACTTCGCGCACTGCGCCATCGCCGCCCCGTCGTGTGGTTACGTAATCAGCCGTATCCTTAACTTCGTCAACTGCATTGGCGACCGCTACTCCGAAACCAACGTATTTAATCGGCGGTAAATCCGGCAGGTCGTCGCCGATGTAAGCGACCTGATATGGCGAAAGGCCCAACTGGTCAAGCAGCTTCTTAAGCGCCGGCAGTTTTTCGAAACAGTCCTCTAAACAATAATCTATTTCAAGCTGGTCTGCGCGGTGTTTGGTCGGCTGCGAATATCTGCCGCTCAAAAGTGCGACTTTTAAGCCCGCCCTCTGCCACATTCGAATACCATGACCGTCGAGGACATTGAAGGATTTGCTTTCGCTGCCATCCCCGTTAATCACCACAGTGCCATCGGTCAAGACACCATCAACATCCAGAGCCAATAGCTGTATGTCCTGAAGGTTCGGTTTGGAATTCTTTGTCATACGGTTATCTCATATCCTGTGCGCTCAGATGGGAATTAACGAGATATACTCATTCATCCCGCCCTTCACAGAAGGGCGGCGCTCATCCGACAATCTTAATTGTCAGGATATCCTGAACGTCTATTAAGCCAACAGGTTTATTGTCGGCATCAACTACGGGCAGCTCATCGATTCTGTACCTGTGGAAGATAGCTGTGGCTTCTGCAGCAAGTGCATCGGCCCTTATTTTTTTGCACTGGGCTGTCATTACACCGCCGGCTTTAAGGTCGAGGGCGGATTGTCCTTGTTTTGTAATCAGGCGTCGGATGTCCGCATCGGTAATTATGCCCGCTAATCTGCCTTCTTTGTCAACAATCATCACGGCACCGTGGCGTTTTACATCGCTGGTCTTTTGCAGCAACTGTTTTATTGTGTCGGTAACTTCGGCAATGGGCAGCTTTTCATCTCGCTTGAACATCATTGATTGCTCAACCGTTATCAGCTTTTCACCAAGTGAGCCGCCTGGATGGAACCTGGCAAAGTCCTCAACGCTGAATTTCCGGCTTTTCATAACAGTAAAGGCAAGGGCGTCGCCGATAGCCAGCATACAGCTGGTGGAAACGCTCGGGGCAACGCCGAGCGGGCAGGCCTCGGACATCCTGCCCATACAAAGGACGACGTCACTGTGCTTGCTGAGGGTAGAGTCGCTATCGCCGGTAATTGCAATCAGTTTGATTTCTAATTGCTTGACGAGGTTTATCAGCCGAATAACCTCGTCTGTTTCACCGCCGTAGCTTAGAACAATAACTATATCGTTTTTACGTAGCCTGCCCAAATCGCCATGGACAGCTTCTGCGGGATGAAGAAAATGACTCGGGGTTCCGGTCGATGCCAAAGTTGCACTAATTTTCTGCGCAATGATGCCGGCTTTGCCTATGCCGCTTACTATTACCGAGCCGCTGCAGTTGTATATCATCTCCGCAGCTTTAGCGAAAGAGGCATCAATAATCGGCGTAACAGACCTTATGGCCTCTGCCTCTGCTTCAATCACTTCTCTTGCGTAGTTGAGATCGAAATTCACTTGTCGGCCCTTTAATTTTCCGCAGCAAAAGACTTTTTCTAAGTTTAACAGTTAATAACAGTATTATAAAATAGTTACACGGCGTCAAGCCTAAAGATACGGTTCGTGGTTGGCAGTTTGTGAGCTGCGAGAGGGGGTCCTATAACTTTACCACGCTTCCGCTCTCATTATAGCACACCAAATTGTGTTTTTCGCCGGTGTAATTGGGCGTGGACTGAATTATCACCTGTTTGTTATTAAGCTGTTCAATCTGTGCAATCGCAGTTCTTTTTTCATTCTGCAGGTAGCCGGCTACTTCCGGTGATACAAACAGCTCAATGCGTTTTATCTGGTCTTTCGCTGCCGAGAGATTCAATAACCGAATAATCTCAATAGCCAGTGACTCATGACTTTTGATAACTCCCGTACCGCCGCAGTGTGGGCATGCCAGATAGGTGGCCGATTGCAGCGAAGGGCGCATTCTCTGCCGCGTCATTTCCACCACGCCGAACCTGCTTATTCTCAATATCTTCGAACGAGAGCGGTCTGCTTTGACGGCATTGCGAAAAGTTTTTTCCACGTCCCTGCGATACTTCTGGTCCCGCATATCAATGAAATCGCAGATTATCAATCCGCCAAGGTCGCGAAGCCTGAGCTGTCGCGCAATTTCAATTGCCGCCTCCATATTGGTGTTATAAGCGGTCTGCTCGGCAGTTTGTTGCTGGCGGTATCGACCACTATTGACATCTATTGACACAAGTGCCTCGGTTTGCTCTATTATGATTGAACCGCCGCTTTTAAGCTGCACTGTCCGGGACTGAACCTTTGCGATTTCGTCCTCAATTCGATATTTGTGGAAAAGGGGGACCTTGCCGTCATAATACACCACTTTTCGTTGCAATCGCGGGTACGCCTGTGAAAGAAAATCTCCGATTTTTCTGACGATGTTTTTCGAGTCACAGGTTATCTTGCTTATCTTGCTATTGAACACGTCCCTCAACGTTCTAATAACCAAATCTGATTCCTGATAAATCTCACCCGGTGCTTTTTCGGTCTCTATTCGTTTTTCAATAGCCTTCCACAAGCGATTGAGATATTTTAAATCGTTTTGAATATCCCTTTTTGAACATCCCTGGCCGGCCGTTCGGATAATGAAGCCCGCTCCTTTCGGTGGCCTGCTTTCCTGGAGGATTTTGCGCAGTCTCTTTCGCTCGTTTTCGTCTTCAATCTTGTGCGAAACGCCATGCTTTTGCATCCACGGCATCATAACGAGGTACTTACCCGGCAAAGCAAGGTATGTGCTGAGGGTCGGACCTTTGGTATTTATCCCCTCTTTGGTTACTTGAACAATGAGTTCGTCCCCCTTATGAAGACAGTTCTGGATGGGCTGCCGCTCCTTTAATGATTTTCTGCGGCCGATGGTTTCGGCATAACTGCTGCTCGAGCGGGAAAAATATCGTGGGTGCAAATCGCTGATGTGAAGGAAGCCATTTTTCCCTGTTCCGCAGTCCACGAATGCAGCTTGTATGCCGGCTTCAATATTAACTACTTTACCTTTGTAGATATTGCCGACTCGGCTGCCGAGGCTTGCCCTTTCTATATACAGCTCTTCAAGTGAGCCGTTTTCGACTACGACTACTCTGCATTCCTCTCTCTCAGCTACATTTATAAGCATTTCTCTTGACATTGTTTTCCTCGTATTTTGTGGTTCAATTGTGGACCAATTCAGCAACCATGATTCGCTATTCACTGTTTTGCCATCGTACATTTGTTCGCCTGACAGGCGCCGCTAACTTCTCTGCGTCCAGTTCCGTTAACTTGAGAATCTCGTCAACCCGTATCGAACCTGCCTGGCTGATTTCGCATTCAACGACTATGTTTCCGTTGTTTAATTCAATCGATTTCAAGAAAGGTCTAACATCCACATCTTTGAATTTCGACTTTTTGGGGTCTGTCTGCCGCCGTAGGTTAAGGCTTTTACTTGCCAGCAAGCGCTTAATTCTGCTTTTTAGTTCTTCATTGATGTACTGATTCTGAACCGGCAAAACATACATAGCTGTAATGGGTTGCGGCAGGGTTTTTGCCCCCTGTTTTTTGAAGGATGAATCAGCCTCTGTGGAAGCAAGCCCCGCGCTGACGGAAAGTAGTTCAAAACCATCGGGCAGTTGCTCTGAGAGCCTTGCCTTAATTTGTGACAGGTCAATTTCAGCCTGTGAGCCGTTTATGTCACGGCTTAGCCGCAGACACAGTAAATCATCGTCCACCTCAACCCCAACACTTCTCGGCAACGGTAAGCACAGTTTTGGACGGGGATTGAAGCCTTGACTGTATTGGATTTTTATGCCGGCTCGAACACACCCTCGCTGAAAAACCTTCAGAGTTTCCGCATGTGATAAGAATCTTAAGCTGCCTCTGAGCCTGAACTTAATCAACACTAAGATAGTTTCATCCACAGCGGTTATATGCCTGTTTCTTCATATTAGGACATCACAAGGTTTAAGAGCATTTATAACACCTGCATTTATCCAGCATTATGTTCACATTTATCCGGAAAACAAGCTTTTTTTGCTAAAACAATTGTTTCGGGGTATTTTATGCCGTGGATTATCGTGGCCTGACCCCCCGAAAACCATACCATGCCATTGCGGATTTATCCGCCGTTCGTTTGTCGGATTGGTTGGTTTTTTTGAATGGATACCCAAATGAAACGGAAATTGCACACGCCGGAACAAATCGTCAAAAAGCTTCAGGCAAAATCTTCCTTGTGGCATCACGCAGATAATTTGAAATCTGCCTCTCAGAGTTCATTCCGAGTATTTTTCTTACTACGTTATTGCAATCTTCTATGGTAACAGAACGAATAATCTGTTTTATCTCCGGTATCATCGGTGGGGCAAG
>Ga0315296_10002402_pt1 | contig 16021 bp, 11 predicted proteins | sample YL17G14_18_MG_FD_203921 | JGI IMG/M metagenome (GOLD analysis project Ga0315296, IMG submission 203921) | Sediment microbial communities from Yellowstone Lake, YNP, Wyoming, USA - YL17G14_18 | ecosystem: Environmental > Aquatic > Freshwater > Lake > Sediment | place: USA: Wyoming | collected... | reverse complement strand
TGGGCGCGGTCGTCGGCTTCGCGGTGCTGGGGCTTCTCGTGGTCCCGAAGTTGCAGCCGGCGGTCGAGGCGGCGCTGCCCTCCGGGGGGATCGTGGCCGCCTTCGGGGTCGGGCTGATCGCCGCCCTGTGGGGCTACGACGGCTGGTACGGCCTCGTCCTCTCGGCGGGGGAGGTGCGGCAGCCGGAGCGCAACCTGCCGCGCGGGCTCCTCTGGGGGACCGTGGCGGTGATGGCGATGTACACCCTCCTCAATGTGGTCTACTTGCGGGCGCTGCCGGTCGCGGCCATGGCGGCGACGCCACGCATCGGCGAGACCGCGGCGGCGGCGCTCTTCGGGGCGGTCGGCGCTCGGCTCGTGTCGCTCGTGGTCCTCGTGTCGACGTTCGGGTGCCTCGCCGCGACGATCCTCTACGCCGCACGCATCTACCTACCGATGGCGCAGGACGGGCTGTTCTTCCGCGCCCTTGCCGACGTTCACCCGCGCTACCGGACGCCCGGCAGGTGCCTGCTCGCCCAGGGCGGATGGTCGGTGCTTCTCGCCATCTCCGGGACGTTCAGCCAGCTCTACACCTACGCGATGTTCGCCGTGACGCTGTTCCACGTCGCGACCGGCGCCGCGGTCTTCGTTCTCCGGCGCACCCGGCCCGAGCTGCCGCGCCCGTACAGGGTTTGGGGCTACCCCGTGGTGCCGGCGCTCTTCATCCTGGCTTGCGGCCTCCTGGTGGTGAACACCCTGGCCGAGCGGCCGCTCGAGTCTCTGTGGGGGCTGGGTCTGGTGGCGCTCGGCCTGCCCGCCTACGCCTACTGGCGCCGCCGCGCCTGAGGGGCCGGCGATCCGCTCGTTGCCAGCACCGACGGGCCGCCTTTCGTCCACTTCCAGTGAAAGAAAAGCGCCGGGCCGAGGTGTGAGCCCGACCCGGCGCCCGCGTGCGCCTTGCTCACCGATGCGTCACCGGTTGGGGCCGCGCTAGAACCTCCTCACCACGACGAGCACGCCGACGAGCAGCACGAGGAATGCCAGGATCAGAACACCGGGCAGCCCCAGGAGCGGGATGGGCTCAGCGTTGCCGTTGTCGGCCTCAGCCGTCGACGAGTTGTTGCTGGGGTCGAGGTCGATAAAGCTGCCCGAGACCGTCGCCGTGTTGGAGATATGCCCGATTTGGGTCGGGTGCACCACGATCGTAACCGTCGCCGTTCCCGCGTTGTTGATGTTGCCGAGGTTGCACGTGATGCTGGACACACCGGTGCAGACGCCCTGACTGGGCGTCGCGGAGACCAGCGTTACGGTTGCCGGCAGGGTGTCGGCCACGGCCACGTTCTGCGCGACTGCGGGGCCGTTGTTCGTGATGGTGAGCGTGTAGGTCAGGTTTCCGCCCGGAGGGTCGATCAGCGTGGGTGACGCGGTCTTGGTGACGGCGATGTCCGTCGATGGCCCCGTCAGAGGCACCGAGACCAGCGACCCGAGCGTCGGACCGATGCCGGTACCCTCGATCGTGTAGTTTCCGTTGTTGATGAACCCCGTGGCCCCGACGTTCACGGTCACGGCGACCTGGAAAGTTCCTGACCCACCAGCGGCCAGGGTGCCGAAGTTGCACGTCACGACCCCGGCTGCCTGCGAGCAGTTGGTCGTATCGGAAACCGACGCGAAGGTCGTCTGCGGTGGGACCGTCTCGCGCACGACCACGTTGTCCACGGAGGCTATCCCGCCGTTGCGGTACGTGAAGGTGTAGGTGAGCGTGTCACCCGGCGCCACCAGCGTCCTGTCGGCAACCTTCTGGATCGAGAGCCCCGGGATGTCCCGGCCGAAGGCGTCGACGTAGATGTATCCGTAGTGGGCCGAAGGTGAGCAGCCGGCGCCGATGACCTCGATCGCGACGACATCCCCAACAGCGAGCTGGGAGTTGCCCGGCGCGATGTCGCCAATCCGCCAGTCCGTGTACAGCGTACCGGCGTTGATAGGCGAGGTTTTCCACGGCACGCCGGGCTCGTTGGAGAAGTTCAGCGACTCGTAGAGCAGGGCGTTCGAGCGGGTCACGTTGCGGACCCCGACGTAAAAGTACGGCTGTTGGTTGGCTGCATGCCCGGGGTTTTCGAGGACAGGAGCAAAGGCGAAACGGATGTGGACAAGTCCATCGGAGGGGTCCACATCTGCGCTGGCCATTGTGGCCTGCTGCACGATCGAGTTCGAGTGCTGGTTTGGGGTAGTGCTGTTGACCCGTGCCGAGTACACCCCGAACTTGGGGTACTTGAGGGAGGCAGTCGGACCGAGCTCCCCGTCGACCCCGGTTTCGGGGGTGACGGCCGTGACGATCACGGACTCATTGGTGTCGCCGCCGGTATTCCGCGTGATGCTCGCGCCGCTGTACGGCTGGGTGCCGGCCAGGCCCGGATTCAGATAGGACGACTTCGTCCAGCCGGTGAAGTCCCCGGTCTCGAAGCCGCCGTTCACGAAGGCGGCAAGCACGTACGCCGAGAAAGCCGCCAGCAGCACCACCACCACGGCCATGAACCACGTCCGGTTTCGCGTCATCGTCGTTCCTCCCTCAAGGTGCGTTCGAGCCGAAAAGAACCGCGATCGAATCTGGTCTCATCGCCCAGGCTCGGTCTCGATGGATGTCACGTAGAGCACCGTCGAGATCCTGCCGTTCGACTCGTAGGACTGCATGGCTGGGAGGAACCACGGGCCGGCGCGGAAGAACGCCGGGAAGTGCATTCGTCCGGATTCGTCCTCAATCGCCAGCATTCCTCTCGCGGGTCCACCCCAGATGATCCTGAACGTGCCGTACTGATCTCGGGCTTGCACCGCAACCACACCCTCTACCGGGTAGCTCGTCGCAACAATCCTACCACCGCCGGCGAGCGCCTGCGCCACGTGCCTGAGGACGAACAGCGACCGCAACCTGAGCCGGGCGAAGTCCTCGGTCGGCTGGAACGAGCGCGGCCAGCCGGGAGGCAGGCTCAGCCCGAGGGCGGCCCCCGTCAGAGCGACGACCGGGGGGCGCTCCGCACCGCCGCGGAGCCGGAGCTCGTACCGGTCCGGCCAGACGGCGATCTCCTCCACCCTGAGGCGATCTCCACCCTCCGGGAACTCGAGCGCCCCGACCAAGGTGACGCGTGAAAGCCGCAAGGCTGCGGCGGGGTCCCCCATGCTCCGGAGCCCGGCCGAGATTGCGTCGAGGGTCGGACGGACGAAGGGGTGTCGGGAGTGAGCCTCGTGCTCGGCGGGTTTCGAGGGCGAGGTCGTGTGGGGTTGGCTCGGGGAGCAGCCTTGCCCGGCCAAGAAGACGACGCCAACGGCGCCGAACACGGCTAGTCGAGAGGTCACCGTCTCAATGAATACCACACGGGAAGTACTCCTCTCAAGGCGCGGTGTGGGTCATCGGTGGTCCAGTCCTTGACCCATTTCGGGGCAGTGGTATCGTCGGGACGGTCACGGAGCGTTGTCATAGTTGAGCTGCGAGCCCTGGAAAGAAGTCACGGCTGAAGAGTTCTGGCACGGGGGACCTATGCACCGAATGACACGCGCGCTTGCGCCTCGGGCCGGTTTCCTGAGCGGTGTGCTGTTGCTCGGGCTCCTTGCCCTCGGCTGTGGTGGTGGCGCAAAGGAGGAAGGCAGGGCACCCGCCGGGGCGCACCCGCAGGTCCGCATCGGCGTGTCGCTGCTGACGCGCACCCACCCGTTCTACCAGGACCTGGAGGCGGGACTGGCCGCCGAGGCCAAGGCCCATGGGTACGAGCTGAACGTGCAGTCCGGCGAGTTCGATGTCGCCCGCCAGAAGGACCAGGTCGAGAACTTCATCGTGGACAGGGTGGCGGCAATCGTGGTCTGCCCGTGCGACTCCAACTCGATCGGCACCTCGATCCAGGCGGCCAACCGTGCCGGCATCCCGGTCTTCACGGCGGACATCGCGGTTCTGGCCGAGGGGGTCTCGGTGGTCTCGCACATCGCCTCCGACAACATCGAGGGCGGGCGCCTCGCGGCGCAAGCGCTGTCGCGCGCCCTTGGCGGCAGGGGGAAGATCGCGATCATCGACCACCCGGAGGTGGAGTCCGTGATCCAGCGGGTGCGAGGTTTCGAGGAGGAGATGGGATCCCAGCCCGGGATTCGCATCGTCGCCAAGCTCTCGGGCCGCGGAATGAAAGACGCGGCGTTCCGTACCGCGGAGGATGTCCTGCAGTCGCACCCGGATCTGGACGGCATCTTCGGCATCAACGACGACTCGGCCCTGGGAGCGCTTGCCGCGGTCGAGAAGGCCGGTCGGCTCGGCCGCGTCGCGATCGTGGGCTTCGACGCGATGCCGGAGGCCCGGCAGGCGATCCGCGCCGGGAAGATCTATGCCGACGTCGTCCAGCAGCCGCACACCATCGGCGCGGAGACGATAAAGGCCGTGGCAGCCTACATGGCCGGCGAGAAGGTGGCGCCGGTGCACCTCATTCCCTGCAGGCTGTTCACGAAGGACGATGCCCTCGCCGGGAAGTGAAGGCGCCGTGGCTGGCGCCGGCGCGCCCCTGCTCCGTCTGGCAGGCGTCCGGAAGCAGTTCCCCGGCGTGCTGGCGGTGCGCGAGGCCGGCCTAGACGTGCGGGCCGGCGAGGTGCACGCCCTGGTGGGAGAGAACGGGGCGGGCAAGAGCACCCTGATTCGCATCGTGACCGGCGCGCATGAGGCGGACGGAGGCACCGTCGAGCTGGACGGCGCGCCCGTCCGCTGGTCCTCACCGCTGGCAGCGGCCGACGCCGGTATCGCCGCCATCTACCAGGAGCTGGACCTGATTCCCACACTCTCGGTGCGGGCCAACCTCTTCCTCGCCCGGGAGCAGGCACGGTTGGGGTTCATCTCCGCCACCGAGGAGCGCAGGCGTGCACGCGAGGCGCTCGCTCGCCTGGGCGTGGACCTCGACCCCGGCGTCCGCGTGGGAACCCTGGAGGTGGCGCAGCAGCAACTCGTGGCGATCGCGCGAGCGCTGATGGCGCACCCGCGCCTGCTGGTGATGGACGAACCCACGGCGGCACTGGCCTCGGGCGAGGTGGAGCGGCTGTTCCGGGTGATCCGCGAGCTGCGAGGGCACGGCATCGGCGTGCTGCTCGTCAGCCACCGGCTGGACGAGGTGATGGCGATCGCGGACCGCGTGACGGTGATGCGCGACGGCGCCACCCTCGGGACCTGGCCCGCACGCGACCTCACACGCGAGCGGCTCGTGGAGCTGATGGTGGGCCGCTCGCTGGACCAGGAGTTCCCCAAGGTGCGCGCCACGAGCGGCCCCGAGGTGCTTTCGGTGCGCAACCTTTCGGGCGGGCGAGTTTCGGACGTGTCCTTCTCCGTGCACGCCGGAGAGGTTTTGGGGATCGCAGGGCTGGTGGGAGCGGGGCGCACGGACCTCGCTCGGCTGATCTTCGGGGCAGACCCTCCCCAACGCGGACAGATCCTGATCGACGGCCATCCGGTGGTGATCCGCACCCCAAGGGACGCGATCCGGCAGGGGATCTGCCTCCTGACGGAGGATCGCAAGGCCGAAGGGCTGGTGCTCGGTCTTTCGGCCCGCGACAACTTCGCGCTGCCGAACCTGGACCGCTGGTCCGCCTGGGGGTGGATCCGGAGGAGGAAGGAGCTTTCAGCTTTCGAACGGTTCGTGGCGAGCCTCAGGATCCGCCTCGCCGGTCCCGGACAACCCGCCCGGGACCTTTCCGGGGGCAACCAGCAGAAGCTGCTGCTCGCCCGCTGGCTCGAGCGCGACTCACGCGTGCTGATCTTCGACGAACCGACGCGCGGCATCGACGTGGGCGCAAAGCACGAGATCTACCTCTTGATCAACGAGCTGACCGCCCGGGGCAAGGCGGTCGTGATGATCTCCTCCGAGCTGCCCGAGGTGCTCGGCATGAGCGATCGAATCCTGGTCATGCACCGCGGACGGGTCGCGGGCGAGATTCCAGAGGCGGCCGCCGCAACCCAGGAGCAGGTGCTCGGACTGGCGGTGGGGTGACCATGGCGGACATCACCGATCGTGGCCCTTCCTCGCTGGCGCGCTTGCTCTCCGGCTACGGGATGTTGGGCGTGCTGGTGCTCCTGGCGGCGTTCTTCTCCGTCGCCACGATTCAGGAGCAGCAGCCGGCCGGCGAGGCCGCGGCGCGCTCGCTGGTGCGGCAACTCGAGGGTGCCAGCCTCGAGGGCACCACGGTGATCATTATCGGGCGGGGCGGCGAGGAGGATGCGCGGTTCGCCGACACTCTTGCCCGTCGCCTTCGGGAACGGACCGGCAAGACCCCACTGGTGGTGACGGGCGAACCGGCGGAAGCGAGGGCCGTCCTGGCGCGGGCGGCGGAGCAGGGCGTCACCCGCTGCGTCGTGGCCACCACGCAGGCCTCCGCGCCTGTGGTGAGGAGTATCCTGGAGTCGCTGCCGCAACTGGCCGGTGCGCAGGTGCTCACGCCCGCCTCCTACCGCTGGCCGACGTTCCTGCTGCCGGAGAACCTCCGTAACGTCGCCAACCAGATCGCGGTCATCGCGATCCTCGCGGTCGGGATGACGATGGTCATCGTCACCGGGGGGATTGACCTCTCGGTTGGAAGCCTCATCGCCCTTGCGGCCGTGGTGACGGCCTCACTCATCGGGAGGATGGGAGGCGAGGCGGCCGGCGGGGGCGCGATGGTTCTGGGCGGGGCCGCAACGCTGGCGCTCTGCGGCGGGATCGGGGCCTTCTCCGGGCTGATGATCACGCGCTTCAAGATCCCGCCGTTCATCGCCACCCTCGCGGTGATGCAGGTGGCGAGCGGGCTCGCCTACATCATCTCGGAGGGACGGCCGGTCTACCGGCTCCCACAAAGCTTTGTTCTGCTCGGGCGTGGGGCCGACCCGGTGCTGGGGATCCCGTGGGCCGTTCTGCTCATGGGCGTGCTGTACGCGGCCGCCCACGTGCTGATGTCGAGGACGACGCTGGGCCGCTACATCTATGCGGTGGGTGGAAACGCAGAGGCGGCACGCCTGGCCGGCGTGCGGGTCGCGGCCGTGCTGCTCTTCGTCTACACCACGAGCGGGGCGCTCGCCGGCCTCGGCGGCGTGGTGATGGCCTCACAGCTGCGCAGCGGGGCGCCCACCTACGGGCTCATGTACGAGCTGTACGTGATCGCGGCGGTCGTGGTGGGCGGGACCAGCCTGTCCGGCGGGGAAGGCACGATCCCCGGCACCCTGGTCGGGGCCTTCATCATCGCTGTGATCCAGAACGGCATGAACCTCACCCACGTGGAGAGCTACAGCCAGAAAGTCATCCTCGGGCTGGTGATCCTGGGTGCCGTGCTGCTGGACCGGCTCAAGCAGCGCCACTGAGCAACCGGAGGCGGAGGCGTTCCGTTGCTCAGGGTGACCGACTCACATGACCTTGCTGAGGCCTGCATGGTCGGAAATACCCGTCGCGCCCTTGCTCCTCGGGCCATAGGGGATACTCTCGCGGACACGACCGTCAGAGCTTGATGACGAGGCTGGCGGTCCCTTCACCCTGGAGGAGTCCGTTGCCGCTGAAGCTCGCGCTGCAGCCGCCGCCGCCGCAGAACAACCCCCCGCTTGTGCTGACGAAGACGAAGTACGCGCGGGCGTCGAGACGGATGCCGACGTGGCGCCCGAGGTCGAACTTCGCCCCCCCTCCGATCGCTGCCGAGAAACGGCTCGCGGAGGTGATGCTGCCCTGACTCGTGCTGAGGTCGGCTATGCCCAGATACGCTGCGAGGAAGGGGTGGACGCGCTCGCTCTGTGCCGTGAACTCGTGGACGCTTCCGAGCATCCAGTAGTTGATCGTGAGGGGGTAGCGCTTCGTACCGGTGATCGTACCCACGTCCACGTTGGTGCTCTGCCGGCTGAACAGCAGCTCGACGCTGTCGGCGTACCGGATGGGAACGCTGACTATCAAGCCTTCGCTCTGGGAGGCATTGATGCTGTGGCTCTGGCCATAGTAGTAGTCGGTCACGCTGCCACCGAAGCGGTACCCGATGAACGGCGCGATCTCGACGGAGCCCCGACCCTGAGCGTGGGCTAGGGGCGCTGCGGCGCACAGCATGCAGGTGACGATGATCAGCGGTCGTAGTCTCATTCGTGGAGCCTACCACCTTGGGGCGCTGTCACCTTAAGAGGGATGGCGATGTCGCCGAAGCGGTACCCGACAAACGGCGCGATCTCGAGCAAAGTCCTGCTCTGCGCGTAGGCGAGAGACGTTGCCGCAAGCAAGAGACAGCCGGTAATGACCGGGGCTCGGGTTCTGATGCCTGAACCGTAGGACGCCGAATCGGCCTCCGCAAGGCTGCATGAGGCCGGGTCCATCGCGAATGCTCAGAGGGATGACGGGCAAAGGGCCTCCCACGGAGGGGCGCCGCCGCATGGGGTGAGTTCCGCGGCCAGCTCAGAAATCGCTCTGAGGTAGAGTACGATTTGGACCTTGGGGGCGGGGAGGTGGTCATGCCAGTTGAGGCGATTCGGCGGGGGAGCGCGGCGATACCGGAGGTTGCCGGGATCATGCCGCCGTCGTCGCGGCAGGCTCTCGACCTCGCGGCGGAGGAGCTGCGAGGGCACGCGGCCGAATGGGCGGCTCTGCCGCTGGCGGAGCGCATCGCGCTGGTCGAGGAGCTGCAACGCGACGTCGCCCGGGTTGCCGAGCGTTGGGCCGCGGCCTCGCTGCAGGCCAAGGGGATCGCGCCCGACGAGCCTGCGGCGGGCGAGGAGTGGATCACCGGCCCGTACCTCGTGCTGAGGAACCTGCGGCTGCTGCGCCGGTCGCTGTCCGAGATCGCAGCGCACGGCCGCCCCAGGATCCCAGGCCGAGTCTTCACCCGCCCTGACGGTCAAGTGGTGGCACAGGTGTTCCCGGCCGACATGTGGGACCGCCTCCTCTACCGTGGATTCACCGGTGAGGTTTGGATGCAGCCAGAGCTCACCCTCGAGGGGCTGCCGCACAGCCAGGCGGTGGCGTACCACGAGGCCGGCGCGGGAGGGAAGGTCGTGCTGGTTCTGGGGGCCGGCAACGTCTCGTCCATCGCGCCAATGGACGCTCTCTACAAGCTGTTCGTCGAGAAGCAGGTGGTGCTGCTCAAGATGAACCCGGTCATCGCCTACCTCGGCCCGGTGATCGCCGAGGGGTTCCGGGCGCTGATCGCGAGAGGGTTCCTCCACGTCGTGTACGGCGGGGCCGCGGAGGGCGAGGACCTGTGCAGGCACGACGGGGTGGACGAGATCCACCTCACGGGCTCCGACCGGACCCACGACGCGATCGTGTTCGGGCCCGGCGAGGAGGGCAAGCGTCGCAAGGCGGAACGACGGCCGTTACTTGTAAAGAGGATCACAAGCGAGCTGGGAAACGTGACCCCGGTGATCGTCGTTCCGGGGCCGTGGAGCGAGGCGGACCTGGCTTTGCAGGCCGCCAACGTTGCCACGCAACTCGTCTACAACGGCGGCTTCAACTGCGTCACGAGCCGGGTGATCGTGACCTGGGCGGGGTGGCCCCAGCGCGAGGCGTTCCTGGCCGCGCTGCGCAAGGTGCTCGCCGCGGTCCCGCCTAGAGACGCCTACTACCCCGGTGCGGAGGAACGGTACGCCGCGTTCCTGGCCAAGCACCCGGAGGGGGAACAGTTCGGCGGCAGGACCGCCGACCGGCTCCCCTGGACGTTCATCCCGAACCTCGATCCGGCCAGGGACGGGGACATCTGCTTCACCACCGAGGCGTTCTGCGGAATCATGGGGGAAGCCCCAATCGTGGCATCCACCATCCCCGAGTTCGTGGACAAAGCAGTGTCGTTCGTGAACGAGAAGGTGTGGGGGACGCTGGCGGCCGGCCTGATCGTGCACCCTCGATCGCTGCGTGACCCGGAGGTCGCCGCGGCGGTGGAGCGCGCGGTGGCCGACCTGCGCTACGGCACGGTTTCGCTCAACCAGTGGTCGGCGACGGGGTACGCTTTAGGCGTCACTCCGTGGGGGGCTTTCGCGGGGAGCGACCTCTTCGACGTGCAGTCGGGTGTCGGCGTGGTGCACAACACCCTGATGTTCTCGCGGGTCCAGAAGACCGTCTTCCGGGGGCCGTTCAGGGCGTGGCCGACCCCGCCGTGGTTCGTCACCTGCCGCACCGCTCACCTCGTCGGGCGGCGCATCACCGGCTTCGAGGGCGGGCCCTCGATCTGGAAGCTCATGGGGGTCATGGCCGCCGCGCTTCGCGGCTGAGATCGGCGACGACGTATTGGCAGGCCGTGCGCTCGCCGGTGGAACCAGTGTGGAGCGCGCCCTCCGGGCGTGCTGTCATCGCGAGGACGCCGAGCGAAGCGAGGGGGACGACGCCGAAGCCGCGAGCGGCCTGGTAAGGCCGCGTGGCGGGATCCCGTCGTTTTCCGCGAGATTGCTTCGCCCCGTCCTGCCCTGCAGGACGGGACTCGCAATGACAGGCACGCGCGGACCTCGCGGGCGGATGGTTGGGTGCGAGACGCGGCATGTGAAACGTTCGCCTGGAGGGGTGAGGCGCTGCACGCTCGCCCAAGCAGGCCGGGATTCTGCACGCAACGCGTGCCCCACATTCAACTCAGCGACCTGCGGTGCCGGCCGCCCTCGCCTGCGGCGGGAGTGCACGCAACCCCTGGGCAGGGTGCTTGGGCGGGATCGCGGCCATCGCGTGCTCGGCGATCGCGGTGATCGTGAGGCTTGGGTTTGTCCCGAGGTTGGCTGGCACCGCGGCGCCGTCCACGACCCACAGGCCGTCGTGCCCGAACACCCGGTTGTGCTCGTCCACGACGCCCCGGTCCGGGCCCGTGCTCATGCACGCGCCCCCCAGGATGTGCGCCGTCATCGGGATATTGAGCGCCACCTCGTTGATGGCGCTGCCGGGGAAGCCACCGATGGATTTGGCGATCGAGCGTACCGCCTGATTCGCAACCGGGATGTAGCTCGGGATCGGAGGCTGGCCGGGGTCGCGCTGGCTTCCCAGTTTCCTGGCGAAAGGCCAGTACCAGTGGCGCCGTCGCACGAGCTGCAAGGAGTTCTCCACTGTCTGCATGACGAGCAGGATCACGGTGCGCCTGGCCCAGCCGAACGGATTGAGGGAGCGCAAGAAGTCGATGGGGTGCACCAGGCACGTGGCAATCCACTTCAGCGGCCGCGTCAAGCGGGTGCCGTCGTCAACCTGCAGCGTCGCGAGGAACGACATGAAGTCCGAGCCCTCCGAGTAGCGCACCACCTCCAGGTGGGTGTCGGGGGTGGCGTAGAAGCCGCTGGCGATGGCGATCCCCTCCGAGTAGTCCACGTCCCCGCGGCGCGCCGTCGTGCCGCCGAGCACCTCGCTGTTCGTGCGGACGTAGTGACCCAGGGATTGGGGAAGGGAAGGCAGCGTCCCCGCCTCGCGGCAGCGCAGGAGCAGGTCCGTGGTCCCCATCGCACCGGCCGCCAGCACGACGTTGCGTGTCCGCAGCGTCCTCTTGCCCCGCCGCAGCTTGCGGGTCGAGCGCTGGGTGTGGACGAGGTAGCCGCCCGCGCCGTCGGGCTCCAGCAACGTGACGAGCGTCTCGGGGAGGATCTCGGCACCCAACTTCTCGGCGAAGAAGAGGTAGTTCCTGTCGAGCGTGTTCTTAGCGTTGTACCTGCAGCCCACCATGCAACCGCCGCAGTAGTTGCAGGTTGCGCGGGCCGGCCCCTCGCCCGCGAAGTAGGGATCGCCCACATCCTCCCCCGGCCTCTCCCCGAACAGGACACCGACCTCGGTGTGGTGGAGGGTGTCAAGCCGGCCGAGCTGCTCTGCAAACCTCCTCAGGCACTCGTCGCCGGCCCAGACCTTCGGCGTGCGGGTCACGCCGAGCATGCGCTTGGCCGTCTCGTAGTGGGGGGCGAGCCTTTCCTTCCAGTTCGAGCCGGCCGGCCAAGTGTCGCGGGCGAAGACCTCGTCCGGGGGAAGCAGCAGCGTGTTGGCGTACATGAGGGAGCCGCCGCCCACTCCGGCACCCGAGAGCACCAGCACGTCCCGCAACAGCGTCAGGCGCTGGATCCCGTAGCAGAAAAGCGCCGGCATCCAGAGGAACTTGCGCACGCTCCAGTTGGTCTTCGGGAAGTCCTCGGGGCGAAAGCGTTTGCCGGCCTCCACGACGAGCACCCGGTACCCCTTCTCTGCAAGGCGGAGCGCGGACACGCTCCCGCCGAAGCCAGAGCCCACGATGATGAAGTCGTAGGCGTCCCCGCCGCTGCTCGCCTTGCTTGCCATCCGGTTCGTCCCCCCGGGTCTTCCGTGGGCGGGAGTCTACCCCGGCGCCGATGCGCAGGCCAAGCCGCAGCGGCCTGCAGATGACCGCAGGGCCCCGGGGGCGTATCCTTGGCCGCGTTCGGGAGGACGAGGCGATGGGCAGACTGGTGGTTCGCTGGTTCATCTCGGCTCTGGCGCTTCTTGCGGCCGCCTGGCTGGTGCCAGGCATCCGCGTGGAGGGCAACGCCTGGGTCGCCTACGCGGGCATGGCCGTGATCCTCGGTCTCGTGAACGCGGTGATCAGGCCGCTGCTGAAGCTTCTCACCTGCCCGCTGATCCTGCTGACGCTCGGCCTGTTCGTGCTGGTGGTCAACGCCGTCTCGCTGCTCATCGCGGCGAAGATCGCCGCTGCCATGGGCATCGGGTTCTACGTGGACGGCTTCGTGCCGGCGTTCCTCGGGGCCCTGATCGTCAGCGTCGTGACGGTGATACTCAGCGCCGTGACGGGCGAGAAGGACTGAGCTCCTGCTTCAGCGACTGGCGGGAGGCCCCGGAGTCGGACAGGTCCATGGGTGCTCCTTGCCGTCGGCCGGCGGTCGGCTCATGGTGAGGGGCACGTTCAGCTGCGCGCCGGGGTTGACGACAACCCTCGCGACCACGGCCACGAAACCGGGCAGCTGCGCACAGAGCCGGTAGGTCCCCGGCGCCACGCAACAGAACGACGCCGCCCCGCCGGCACCCGCCTCCCGCGAGCCGCAGTTCGCCTCGGGCCGGTCGGCGAGGTCGAGCCGCACGAAGGCGCCGGCTACCGGTTTCCCTGCCGCATCCTGCACCACCACGATGATGCTGCCCGAGGCTGCCTGCGCCGGCGCAGCTGCACGCTCCATCTTGTCGGCTGGTGCCACTGAGCGTGCCTCGTTTGAGACTGCGGCGTAGCCGGCGATCGCGACCTCTTCGGCCGCCCTGTTGGGCGGCAGGACAACCGCCGCCGGCTTTTCGTTGCCGGCAACGAGTGTCCCCCCGGCGTCTCGGGCTTCGGCCTCGGCGGCGGGGTGGGTCTTCCCGAGCGTTGCGGACTCGTCCGCGGCGGCGCCCCGGGCCTGCTGCGGTGCTGCCGGCCGAGCGTCTTTCTCGGCGGGCTTTTCGAGGGCCATTGCCGATGCAAGCTTTTGTTTTTCGTTGGTGCTGCGTTCCGGGACGCTGACCACGACGTCCTTGACGATCGTTACCCCGTCCAGCGCGATCCGTTGGGCCAGGTCCTCGGAGGGTCCGAGCAGGCGCACGACCATGAAACCGGCGCCGATCACGACCAGCAGGGAGGCGGCAATTAGCCAGAAGGGGCGCAGCCCCGCCGAGCGCGGCGGCATCATCCGGGCGCTTTGCGGTTCGAGACCCGTGCCGCCGACCTGCAGGACCTCCGGGATCTCGGCCTTGATGCGGTCCGCGAGGCCTCCGGGCGGCTCGGGCGTACCTCGTGCCGAGAGCAGGCGCTCGATCTCCTTGTTGGTGAGCTTCTTCATGGTGCGACCTCCTGGAGGTTGGCGGCCAGCAGCCGGAAGGCACGCTTGAGGCGCTTGCGCACCGCCACCTCGCTGATCCCCTCGGCGCGGGCGATCTCCGCCACCGGCGCCTCGCCCCAGTAGCGCGCGGTGACCGTGAAGCGCAGCTCCCCGGGTAGTCCGAGAACCGCCCTGCGCAGTCGCTCGCCGGTTTGGGCGGCGATCACCTCGTCGTCCTGGGGCGGGCTGCCGTCTCGCAGCGTGCTCCCGTGCTCCTCGTCGAGCGGAACCACCGCGTGCGGCCGCCGAACGTGGTTCAGGAAGGCGTTGGTCGCGATGCGGTAGAGCCAGGTGGAGAACTGGGATCTGCCGTCGAACGAGGGGAGGGCGGCCCAGGCGCGGCGGTAGGTCTCCTGCGTGAGGTCGGCGGCGAGGTCGGGGTCGCCGGAAAGCCTGCACAGGAGCGCGAACACCCTGCGGTAGGTCCGGTCGACCAGGGCTTCCGCCGCCTCGCGGTCGCCCCCCGCGAGGGAAGCCAGCAGAAGCTTCTCCTCGGCCGGCTCCACCTTTCGCGCCTCCTGTCCGCCCGCCGATGACCGCGGCAGCGCAAGAACGGTTTCCATGCCATTTAGACACAACCGGCCCCGAAAAGAAAACCGGGGCCGGTTGGCAGGCAAAAGGCAGCAGGCAATAGGCAACCAAGGCAGACACGCAAGGCGGGAGGATGGAAGAGGCGGGGGCGCCGGCGAAAGCGGCCGGCGCCCCTGAGTTTCGGCTCACGTTGGGTTCGCGACCATCCGGACATCAGCCACGGTGCCATCGGGCCGTACCCTGAAGGTGAGCGACAGCTTCCCGCCCACAGCCACGGCCTTCTCGAGGCATTCCCTCGTCTCGGCGAGGTGGGCGCGCAGCACGCGCTCGGCCGCGGTGCGGGGGAGGGCTCCGCTCGCGGTCACCGCAACGATCCTCGGGTGGCCGCCGGCAAGCTCGACCGTGACCTTGATCTGGGAACTCGCGGGTGCGGCGGGGAAGCGCCAGCCGCGCGCGGCCTGCTCCAGCGTGACCCACTCCGGGGCGGTCGGCGAGACGCGAGGCTCGCGCTCTTGATTCGGTTTGGTGGCATCAACAGCCTTGGAAACCTCCAAGGCGTCCCGCGACACGATCGGTAGGCCGCCCATTACGCCACCCTCCACGCCGCCGGCGATGCCCATGACCTGGTTGGAGGGCGCGTACGCCATCTTCGTCGCCTGGCCACCGACCGCCAGGTCGGAGACCCCCTGGGGCAGCGGCAGCGGCTGGGTGACCGTCTCGACCCTGCCGTCGGTGTTGCGCACAACGGTGTCGATGGCCACGAACGAGGTGTAGTCGGTGAGCAGGTTGTACGTGAGGCCGAGGGAGGTGATCTCCTTCACCCGCTCGTCGTCGCGTTGCAGCTTCGCGTAGTCGCCGAGCACCGCGATGCGGTGCCGCGCCCACAGGTAGCGCAGCGCCGCGTTGCTGCGGGCAGCGTTCGCGTGGCGGACGTTGAATGTCTCGAAGTACGGGCCGGTTCCGGTCAGGCCCCGGACCGTGATGTGGCCCGATGACTGCCCGCGCCACTTGCCGAACACGATCACCGGCCGCTCCGCCAGCACGTCGGGGACTGCAGGCGGCTCCACGTCGTAGGCGTCGAACCCGCCGAAGTCGAGCCTCACCTGTGTCAGCACCGGCGAGGCCACGTACTCTCGGAACCTCTCCGCCCGCGCTGCTGCCTCCTCGGGCCTGGTAACCACGAACGGCTCGCCCATGCCTGCCCGCGCGATCCCCTCGATCAGGAAGCGGTTGACGCCCGTCCCGATCCCGAAGGCGAACACGTTGCACCTGTCGAGACTGCCCCGGATGAGGTCGAACGCCTCCTTCTCCACGGCCACGTAGCCGTCGGTGGCGATCACCACGGTGCGCGAGACGCCCTCGGTGCGGGTGAGGGCAAGTGCGCGTCGCAGGGCCGGCAGGAGCTCGGTGCCGCCCCCGCCCTGCTGCTGCTCGATGACGTTGATGGCGCGGGCGACGTTCTCGGGTGTGACCGGCAGCGACCGCTCGGACATCACGCTCGATCCGCCGGCGAACAGGAGCACGTTGAAGGTGTCGGTTTGCCGCAGATGAGAGATGAGGTCGGCGAGGAGCTTCTTGGAGACCTCGAGGGGGTAGCCGTGCATGGAGCCCGAGACGTCCACGATGAAGATGTACTCGCGCGGAGGGATCTGCTGGATGGCCACCCGCTTCGGAGGCTGGACCATGAGGAGGAAGAACCTCTCGCCCTTGTCCTGGTAGAGGAGCAGACCCGACTCGACCTGCG
>Ga0315296_10002401_pt1 | contig 16022 bp, 21 predicted proteins | sample YL17G14_18_MG_FD_203921 | JGI IMG/M metagenome (GOLD analysis project Ga0315296, IMG submission 203921) | Sediment microbial communities from Yellowstone Lake, YNP, Wyoming, USA - YL17G14_18 | ecosystem: Environmental > Aquatic > Freshwater > Lake > Sediment | place: USA: Wyoming | collected... | reverse complement strand
TGTCAAACATAGGCTCTCCTTTCCTAATATGTTTTGTTCTGATAAACACATCGGAAGGATGAGCCTTTTTATTTGAATTATCGTTTGTCAAAGAGCGTATTAACCGTTATTTTTTTGGAAAGTGCAGATCATTAAGGTTAATAGAGGCTATAAGTCGAACCGCTTGAGTAGCCTTTCGGCCAAAGCTCTGTTTTTAGGTGAAAGCCTTTGCAAATAGCTTTGGGTGCGACACAAAGCATTGCTTGAAGGTCCTCCCAAAAACACATTGTAGCCGACATCACCAAAACGTTGAGCAAGGAAAAATCCATCCGAAGTTTGTGTGATACTTGCAAATTGGCCACAACCGCAGACCTCGTGGAGAAAGTCTATTTTTGGTTCGACTGATTTTAATTCGTTTTGTAAATCGGTAAGTCTTGACATTTCTTAACCTCACTTTCCGTACTTGATATTGTTTTAATTTTTTCGGTGCTATCCGCTCGTGAACATTGTTATGTAGCCGTCAAAGACTGAATGATTCGGGTGAGATGTAAATATTCTTGGCTTGTAGCTTTTGGCGTTTCAACGTCCGTGTCACCTTAACATGTTGTTTACCTCCTCCGGTTTCCTCAAGGATCGGTTTTTGTGGGTACTCTATCCACTGGGTGTGGCAGGTTCTGTTTCAACAGTCTGTGCTTCTAAAACTGGAATCTTTTTAATACCTAAGTCAATAGCAACCCTGAACCAGCTAACTGAGTCAGATACGTTCAGGACGCACGGCATCAGGATAAGCACAACTGAATTCGTCCCATTCGTCCGGTGTAAGGTCTCGCACGCCGCCACAATTCATGGTATAAGCTCCTAATCGGGCAATGGGAGAATCTTCCATTTCCCTTTGAACCGTTGACACATCCGATTCCTTGCAAATGACCAACAAGGTCACAACTTTGTATTTTTTCATTTTCGTACCCTTTAAAATTAAGACCATAAAATTGTTTATTGTTCTCAGCCGGTTTAGAACAGAGCTGAGTTAATCGGTGTTACTGATGCTGGCCAACGGCCACAAAATAGCAGGGGTGATCATCAGGCAGTTCCACTCTAAGAAAATCGCTTGTAATAGCGTTAAATTCATCGGAGGGAATGTCTATGCCATCCCTCCCATTGACACGATAATCGACTAAACCGTTTGCGTCGAACTCGGCAAACCGTCTTTTACCGGCTAATTTGCTGCACGGCCAGATCGCACCTGGTTTATGTGCTCAATCATAAGTGTCAACAGCAGATAAGCAGATAACCAGAGTTTTGCGTTGTTATTTGATATTTGTACTTTCATGAGGCAGGCTCCTTAACCCATACTTCAATTTCGATGGCAAATTTTTGGATTTGTTACTTTGTGATAGTTTTTGCCGAAGCAATCTTGGTCTGTGAATTACTTAATCATACTCGCCGCATTTTGTTGCTTCTTCACATTTTATTGCTTCTTTGTAATAGCCTTGAGGTGGACTTACAGGTTCCACCAAGCGGCCTGTTACCGTAAAACGGCTATTAGGCGTTAGCTTGTAAGTTCCGAAGTGTTCTGGCGGAAAATCATTCTCAACCACACAGTTAATTCCAAAGTATCGACTAACACCGTTATCTAAGACCGTGTGACTGCAATTCTCAGCACAACGATGATTCCAACCAAAATGTGGAACTTGGGTGGGTTTCTCATTAGTAGTGCTCCAAACAGCCAAAACTTTATGGCCATTGATTGACGTGTGACGAAGCGCGTTGATGGCATCTTCGTAGGCGGCGTTTGCCGCTCCGCCATTGTTACGCACTTCCACGATTCCAAAGATTTCAGTTATTTTTTCCATTTTTCTATCCTCATGTAGTTATCGATTTGGAGTTGTAGCCGGTCTTTACAGAGCCGACAAAACCAGGTTTATACTTTGTGCAGATGCGCTCCTTCAGCCGTCAATGTCAGCCCTGTCAAGCCGTATCCGGCCAGGGCTCTGCGGTACCAGAAGGCAAGGCCATTTCGCTTGTGCCCACCAAACTAAACTCTCTCCGTTGTCATAAAGGTATCTTGTGCAGCAGGTTTGTTTGATTAGTAAAGCTCGAATTGCTGAAAAATGAGGGGCCGTGTTCTTAAGCCGGCAGTGCAAGCGGCAGGCACGATTACAATTAAGCCCGCCGGCTTTTTTTACGGACAGCAACAAGATTTTTGCAGCGTTCAATTGGTGATTCTACACTAAGTTTTTGTTCTGATTCACCGCAAGCTTGTTTTAGGGAATTAAAAAGGCCATTTACCAGGATGGTATAATCGTTAATATTTTTGGCCAGTACACCTAAGTCTCTTGTTTCCCAATATTTGCCCTCGTCACTAACATCGACTTTGAAACCTGCATCTTGAAGCATCTCCAGCAGCTTAATTACCAATAGGTGACAGTCAACGAAATGAGTGGCGTATTGGGTTTTGCAAAAACTATGACAAACAAATACCTTGCCTCTCTTATAAAAATTCAAGTCGCAGCTTTCGCAACCCTCGCCAGGCCACAGAGCAAGTGAAACTATTGTTGTCGGCTTACATTCTTGCCAGCTTCGATTTCCTTCATGATGCCATATACCGAGCTCTATCATCTGCCAGGTTTGAACGCCAAGCATATCCATTATTAAGTCACGCATCTTTAGATTGTCGCGCCCGTTGTTAGGATAGGATAGCATTACTTGTAACCATTCAAATATTTTAATATGGTTCCGTGTGATCCTCACACATTTGATTTCCCCAGCTTCTTCAAAGGGTAAATCCAGGCAGGCACTCTTTATCCGTTCCAGTTTTGTTTGTAATTGTCGAGCAGTACCTTGAAACTCGACTGTGTAATGTATTGTTAGTCCCATTTGTCTGACCTCCAATTAAAAGTTAGTATTTCGGTTCATATGATTAAGTTTTCGGATTTTGGTTGGTGTTTTCCCATCTTGCATAGCAAAACCCTTTCGATGAGAAAGGGCATCTGTTTGATGCACAGATATACAGATGCCCTGGTTTAATATTTCTGGCTTGGTGCTGATTAGTTCAGGCAAGATTAGAAGAATCGAAAGCCCCCATCTTCAATCCCTATGGCTGACACCAACATCAGCGATAAACTGAAGCAGCTTAGCCAAATCATGGTCTTTGAAATAAACGTCTTTTGTTGCATCCTCCACCGTACCATCCAGCCAATTCTCAACTGGCATGGTTGGCAAGGAGGCGGTAAGGCCTTCAGATTCCACAGCCAGCATCCGAAGCTTCCTTACTAACAGATCTCTTCTTTTAATTTCCTCCAACACATCTTTTGCCGGCTCAGGATAGCCAATCACGTTTTTCAGGATATTTATCTCCTCCGCAAACTGTCGTGACTGCTCACCGCCGACATCGAGGCTCTGCAGAACCTCTTCAATCGCATCAAACATTTTGGTAATCATTTTCAATACTCCTTCGCTTAACTTAAATTAGATTTTCCTGCAAAAACAGATTTGTGTGTAACATGATTTGCGTTCTTATCCGGTGGGTTACTTGACCGGCTGGTTTCTTTTCTATTGTAATGACAATGTTCTATGTTGAGAGGCTTTATGCCACTTCCTCTCTTACCTGCGAATGACTGCAAAGAATCTCGTCCAGCACCTTGCCAACGGTGTTTATTACGGCAAGACAAGCCCGCTCGATGCTCTTTTTGGACTTTTTGGCATACACTTTGACGTACTCATATGAAAAACCCAGATTAGCCTCGGGACAATACAGGTTTGCTAACGTTGCAGCTGCCAGTTCGGCGATAATTTCATGGCTCGGCACCTGCCCACCCTTAAGCTTACCACCAATACGGTGATGTGCGGCATGGGCTAATTCATGGAAAAATACCTGTGCCGAATGTGTTGCCAGTACAATCCTTTTGGACTTGCCCTGATAACCGCCGTAATACCTGCTGGCAAAGGTTTGATAGCTTACAGACAGCCTGAATCGCTCGGCAACATCGGCCAAAGGTGGAGGATTCGCCGGTTCATAAGGCAGCGGTTCGCCATCCGTATCTTCGGCCCTAAATACCAGGATAGCATAGAATCCTGTGATTACAACCTCCTCGGTTTCCTCGCCATCATCATTGGTTTCTCTGACCGTTTTGGTTTTCGGTCCCAGGATATGAAAGGCCTTCGCTCCCTTTTTGACCATACGGCCGGCCTCCTGCCACTGGCGAAAGCCTCTTGCATCGGATGTGTCAGCCAGGAATTGCAGCAGCTTATTGCTCCAGCTCCACCTTGCCGATGGAATATCAGTCTGTGGTGGTATAGTTGCCACCGCCAACGCTTTAGGGATATTGCCTTCCTTGAACAGATCGACAATCCGTTGCAGACATATACGTGCTTTCTTCGAATCGTTCATGGTTTATCTCCTTTAAAAAGAACGGGTATCTGTTCATAATGAGTACAAACAGATACCTTGCTTAATACCTGGGCTACATACATAATCACCCAGCTTTCCTTTTTTCAGCCAACCGCTGACAATTTTCACAAGGTCTTTTTGCATACTTGAAGTATTTAAGCGGCAAACAATACTCTTTCTTTACTCGACCGCATAAAGTTTTGAGTCTGTTGTCTGGCGATGTGCAGTGTGCTGTTTTTATCTTATGGCCTACCTCTGTGTTACCTCGTGCCACAAAGATTTCTTTGATTCTTGTTTTGACAGCTTGAACACCTTTACTGTTAAGCAGTTCGGTAGCCTCTCTGATTGCCTCTTTTCTTGTAGACGGTTGTTTCCCTATAACGGAGCAGCCAGTTTGAAGCTCTATAACACTCCAATAATTAGAAGAAGCCGCTCGGCTTCTGGTCAGCCCAAAAGACAGGCCTTCCCATGCGAACAAATAACCTTGACATTCTTTTCCATCTGCTGTCCTAAGTTTGATTTTTTCCATTTTGTATCTCACTTTCTGTGAAAATTATTCTAAATAACCGGCAAACTGCATAGCTGGCTCATCATAAAACCAACTGATACTTAAATCCGGAAACAACTCTTTCACCTTTCTATAAATACCCCATGGAGGAGACCAGGCTGTCATAAACATGAACCGGCAATAACTCTCTTCATTTACAACAAGCTCTACATCCTGGGCAGGCCATTTTGTCCCCCAGTTTGACAATGCCCAATTATACCAATTGTCAAAACCATATTTACCAAGTAACTCCTTTTGTCTTTCGGGGGTCATATTTGCATGTTCCCCTTCGGTACGGACCGGGGACGTTGTATCTTCTAATTCTTTCGGCATAGGAATAATCTCTTGAAACTCAAACTTCTCACCTACAAGTTGCATAAATTTCTTTACATCTTCAGGTTCACCTGAAATGTCTACTCTGTTTTCGCACCAATTAGGCATTTCATTTCTCCTTTCTAATTCTGGTGATACTGCGAAATTCTTTCTTATTTTTGCTTTCCTTATGTCAGTTCTGTTGGTCGCTGGGCAGTGATTGTAACGTCGGCACTTCTTTTGATTTCCCCTGTGGCTTTTCAAATGCTGCCGGTAGTCTTTCCCCCGCTGCTGAAAACATAGAACGAGAATTGTATCTAAGGTCGGCCCTCCTTCATCGGGAGCTTTCATCTATAGTTGTCTGATCCGCTGGTTGGTGTGACGCTTCACGTTTTCCGGCAAATCTTCAAACGATATTTGCCTACCTAAATGCCGTCCATCAACAGCAACTCCGAACTGACTAAAGCCCTGGGGGCTGTCGCAATTTTCGCTAAGTCCCAGGGCATCAGAGGAGTCCTTAAAAGTTATCGTGTAACGGTCAAAGGTCTGACCGCCATTGTCGTATACTTTTGCAATCTCCATAGTCAGTCTCCTTTCCAAGTTAAAGAGTCATATTAAATTGTTGATATGGGTGCTCCGGTGGGGTAATGGGATTGCCGTCAAGGTCCTCATAATCGACCTGATCGCCAGCGACAAACTCTTGCTTAGTGCAAACAAATTTACCTTCGGCGTTCTTCTCAAAGGTCTGGGCGACGAATCCGACTGTTATCTTTGTGAATTTATCCATGATCATCCCTTTCATATTCCAATAGTTTCTTCTTTAGCTCTGGCGCCATTTCGATAAGAGCGGCAGCCTCCCGGCTGAACACATCAGCAATAATGTCACCGTTGCCGTCTATGATGGTTGCCACTGCGAACCGGTTAGCTAACTCCGTTTCGTCGTTGTATGGCACGGCTTTCCAGCTCTCTTGACTCGAAAACCCGCAGGCCTTCAGGAATGCTTGACGGTCGAAGAATTGATTTTGAGACCGGAAGTAATCGGCCAGTTCATTGGCCATTCGCTTTACGGCATCGTGCCAGCCCCTGTCGTAGTCTTCTCCGGTGAAACCGTCACCAACCACGCTTTCTATAATCTCTGCAATTTTTTCAAACATGATCGTTCCCCTTTCATTAAATTCTTACCTTGCTTAAAAACTGTCTGGCAAACTTCTCATCTTCCCTGGAACGCTTCACACAGGCCTCGAGCACATCCAGACTGTGGTTGATATCCACTTCTGCCTTTGTCAGGATTTTGGCCTTAAAGCCGTCGTAAACCTGCCGCATTGCGGTATTTAGATCATCGTAATCAACGTTCGCTCCATAGTTACCAAATGTGTAAGTACAAAAGTGTTCGAAGAACCGCTCTGTATCCTGACCTGCCTCAAAGTACGTTGAATAAAATCCGTGAATGTTGTAGTGTGCGATAAAACCGCAGTGCAAATGGAGGTGGTTATACAGCCGTTTGGTAAAATGTTCTTTCTTAAGGCCGTGCTGTAAAAATGTCTTCCAGTTTTTCAACACGAGTTCTTTTTCCTTTGCCGTCATAAACTGAACATCTTTGAACATATCAATCACCCCCATTCTCAGAGTCTTTGAACATCTCGGGTGCGATCTCCTCCAATGTTTTCGGCTGCCAGTACAGGTCTCGCTCTATCGGCAGTCCCATCGGACCTCGAACCTCTTCCAGTTCGCTGAGCATAAAATAACCGAGTTCTCTATCGTGACCATCAACCAGGTCAAAGAACCTGAAATCCACCTCTTGTCCTGACTCATCCAGTACAGGTTCACCTTCGGTTACATGCCAGGTCCAGTTTGAGCTGGGCGTGAAGTACTTCACATAAGCTATAGCTTTGCCGCCTTTGCCATCCTGCGCATATAAAGGTGGCAACTTCCTGCGAATTTCCTGTGTGAGAAGCTTCATCCCTCGGATTTTGTTATTGGCAGCTCTCTTGTCTGCCTTCACAACTGTCTCTCCTCCCACACAAATAGCACGTTCTGCAGGAATATTCAGTTCTTGTGCGAGGCCGCCCAGGAACTCAGCCATGTTTCTGTTCTGTTCATCACGGGAGATCGGGTCAGATTCTATTGCCGGTACCGGTCTGCCGATTACTTCAACCTGGACCGGCTCAAGTTCAATCACCACTCTGCCGTTTTCATTACCGAACCATTCGAGATAGCAATAGCCTGACACATAATCTGCCGGTGGTAATCCCGCTGTCATGTCACCGACCTTGCCGGTTTGATGCAATGCAAAACTTTCCATGTATTTTTCGCTATCGTTATCTGCTTGGTCCTCGTATGCATCTCCTTTAAAGTGAATCTTTGCTCCTCTGATGTCCCTGTGAAAGTTGCCTTCCAGATCGAAGGTCACCTTTTCTTTTAAGCCTGCGAACTTCATCCACCCCGTGACCTTATTTGGGCAGGTATTATCCAAAGTCCCTTCGATTAAATACTCCGTTGGTCTCCAAGCCATTTGAATCACCTCCAATTCTTTTAAGTGCGATGGCACGCTCTCTGCACAGGATGAGCATGCCATCCGGTTGAGTTGATTGATTTGAATTGAAAAACTGCAAACTAACGTTTGAAACTAAGTGGCAGCAGAGCCGCTGCATGGGGATTTGTATACCTTTTCAGTCCCATCCTTATATAGAATGGAAAGAGTTTCGTCTTCTTCAAAGGTTATTCTCTTCCAGTCCTTGACAACACCGTAAAGACAGCTGTGCATCTTTGAACGCAGATATTCACCCGGCCCAATAACGGCTGCCCAGAACTGCTCCAGGTCCTGCTCGAAGGAATATAACTGCGTATCAAAGGTGTCGCCGTCCTCATTCCAGCCTCCGCAGTGATACCATATATCAGTTGAGCTTAGCTGATCCCTGGCCTCAAGCGTGACGTAGACATTCATACAGAACCAGGTTCTTTTGTCTTTTGGTTGTTCAAGCACCGCCATAAGCACATCCGATTTGAAAACGTTGTTATCGCTGGTATGCACTGTTATCTGGAGCGAATCAACAGCGATAAGCGTTTCATTCCAGATACACTGGCTGCCAAGCATCTTGCCTTTCGTTACCTCAACCTTATCCACAACAGGCAAATTGGCCCAGCTATAGCCCTCGTAGGCAGATGATATCCTTACCGGCACGAATGGCTCTTTGAATTTACCAGTTGCCGCCAGCAAATGCACATTCGCCTCATCGGTTTCACAGCCACCAGGATGATCCTTGCTGAGCCGGTAGCACTTCTTTAATGAAAAATCCTTTGGCATTATTACTTCTATCGGCTCGGGTGTATCGCCCCTGAGTAGCCCCACATCAAAAACAGGCTCAGACTCCGGCAGCTTTATGCCAAGCTCTTTTGCCCTCTCGTATTCCTTAAAGGGCAGTTTATGCGAGCCTCGTCTTTGAATATAGCGATATGCTGCAACTTCGATAGCGGCCTTAAGCTCCTCAAATGCCTCGTTCTCGATAAGCCTGGTCCGTGCCGGCAGCATAAGCCGAATGCCTGTCGGCTCTGCGGTCATATCCACCAAAAATACAAGATCTTCATCTTTTACAGGCGAATAGTTAAACGATACCACCTGACCGTGGAAGTTCACCAATATATCCTTGGAATAGTATCCTCCCCTGAAATAGCTGTGCCATTGATTCAGGGTCTTTCTTTCTCGCACCTCGATCTTGCATCCAAGAGCAGTATGCGAAACTGCCGTCTCAAAGCAGAACTGCTCCTTGGCACATCTTTGACCGTCAACCGAAACCGTTATGCCGGTAAAGACAGCGTGCTTTTCCACTGTAGAAAATTCCCACGGCTCATCCTTAAAAATAAGCATCGTTCCTCTTATGGAATCACAGTTTTCCTGAACCGGGATCGGCTCACCCGTCCATGCCTTCTGGGTTATGCAAACCTTCCTGTTGCCGCTGCAGATAGTGACCTCTCTCGGTGCCAGACAGAAGATGCCTACACCTGCCGGGTCCTCGGCCTTCTCCATTGCATCATCCCAGTCCGAATCGCCAAGACTAAGCAGTTTCGAAAAGTCATCAATACCGCTGCCATTATCACAGACCGTAACAAAACCATCCTTGTTGATTATGTTTACTTCTGTTGCACCAGCCCTCCTTGAGTTTTGCAGGATTTCAATGATCCGGCCATCCAGGGTTCCGGTGAACAATCTGTTGGCCTTGGAAAGTAGTTTCGGGTTGACTTTTGCTTGTATGGTTTCTGTTTTCTCAATCATAGGTTAATCCTCCAAATAAAGTGATGTTTAAGGGTTTTGAGAGAATTTAAGTCTCTTAAGGTAACCGTGTACTGAAATCCCTATAGACGTGGTTGTTGGTGACGTTACATTGGTTTTTGCTGGTCAAACCTCCAGATGCGAATCCGCTCGTACTGTTTTGCATCTTGGGTGATATTCTCTATCGCAGCATCTACGTCCTCTTCACCAAGCAGATGAAAAAGAACCTGCAACTTGCTTTGAGTAAGGCGGACTGCCTTAGCCAGGAAGAAATCAAAATCCCGTAGATTTTCATCAAACCTCAGCGGGTCCTCATCCCTGTCAATAGTCGCGATTTCCATAAGCAGATTGTGCATAAAGAACTTGAGCTCTTTCTCGCCGGATTTGATAGAAAAGGCCAGGTCAAGGCCGCGACCTTCTTCCTCGACCTGCCAACCGAAAGACTGAAAGATTGTTCTTACAACATCAACAACAATAGGTAACACCAGTGAAAGAAAATGATTTATCTTCGCAATTTCTTTTTGATTTTGCATTCCGTAACTCCTTTCATTGAGAAAAAATTTGTATTTGCGAATTGACATCAATAATCCTCTGGCAATAAACAAGTCACGTAGCTAACATCATCAATAAACCAAAGCTTTTCACCATCAATATCAAAGACTTGCAGATAATCTAAGCCGCCTTTTCGCTTAACTTCTTTTTGAAGCGTAATGTGCGCTGCAAAGATGACAGCTTCCCCGAATTTCTCTATGGCGTTGCATGTTGACACAAACTTTCCATTAAACTGGTACGTGCCTTTTTTTTCTTGTGGCAGAAGTTTGATGGTTTTTTCATTTGTCGTTTTTTTGATTGGTGCAATCATAATTTAGTCCTCCAGATAGAACGTTATTAAACTTTTATGGAAAACTCAGACCGGCTGATGTGGCTGTGCGATTGAACTTTTTGCGTTTCTGAGGAAGTGCAAAAACACCTTGAGCTTGCACTCTATTTTGCAATCTATAAGCAGTTACGGCATAGACCAATTTGCCTTGACTTTTTCCATTACAGAGGCGCGTACGGTGCTGGTAGGCGAGAAGACACGTTGAGCGTGCTTGACTAAACTGCGTGGAAGACTGGTTGCGATGCCGGACTCCTCCAAGGCCATCTTTGTGGAGAACATATCAGCCACAGAGAAAGTGGGATCAGCGCCATTTTGCAACTGATGCTCATACCATCTTTGTATTGCCCGCAGTGCTTGTGGCCTGGAGTGCCGGATAATCTTGAAGCCGATGTGGTATATTTCCTCGGCAAGCACACATTTGCTGTCAAAACCCTGGTTGTATAGCGTAATCTTGATTCGCCCGGTATCTCTGTCAATTGAGGCAGAGCCGCGGATGACTGCCCGTTTGCCGTGTTTCTTGAGCTCTCCGTACCATTTGTTTCCCCGCGACTGGATCGCAATGTCCGCCGAGGCAACAGGCGCGTTGTCATCCAAGACCAGCAGGGTATTTCGGACCAGCCAATCGACCTTCTGCATTTGTTCTATCTTCGGTATAAGAGGCTCTGTTTGCATTGATTGACCGATCACAGGCATTCTTGGATGTCCATCCATCTGGTCCAGGCGGGCTTTTTCCTCTTCCCATGAAGGCCAGACCTTGTCGATCTTCGGTATGCATTGCACGTTGTAGCCAGGTGGATAGCCAAAAGCTTTTTCAAACTCGTCAGCATAAGCAGCTTCTGCCTCAGATCGGGTCTTGAAACTGCCTATGAATCTATGCTTCTTGTTGACTACAATCTGGGCATACCAATGGTCTTCTGCCTTGGGGCGATTGTCCGTCGATATTCTTGCTGCTAATTCAGGATCGTTTTTCTTGATGTCTCTCCACATTTTGGCTGCTATTCTTTCGGCGGTAGCTCTGTCTTTGGTGGCCAGTCCCTGGCTTCTTGTTCTCCTGAGTATCTCGGCTGCCAGCTGAGGATTCTGTTTGCGTATTTGCTTCCATTTGTTATGAGCAATTCTTTCAGCAACAGCCTTGTCTTTGGCTGAGAACTTTTCACCTTTGGGCACGAGACGCTGCCGCTTCAACAATCCTGGTATTATCCAGTAATACCGGCCGCCATCCTTGAAGATCGTCCCTGGAAACTTTGGTTTGCTTTTGGGATCAATCAATGCCCGTGGCTTCATCTTACGGGCAACTATCCAGTAATAGCGACCATTGTTGAGGTAAATCGTACCCGGTACCCTCTTTTTTTTTGATTTGGAGACAGCAGTTTTCTTGGGCTTATAAACTGCGCCGCTGGCTGGTACTCGCCTGCCTTCGGCAAGCCACAATTCATTCTGAGACTCCCAGAGAAGCAACGAATACTCATGGAGCCATTTCCTTGCCTTATTCCACAATGGCCTTAATCTGTTTCCATCGGCAAACAGGTCCTTGTAAACGGCGTAGAATGGATCCGTGCCCTGGGCATTTGCCTGCTCTACTATTTGATTGTATCTGGCCTTCTGTATGTCATTCAGAGGTGAGAACTTCTTCTGAACAAGCACATCGAGCACATCCTCGATAATCTGGTAGGGGATATCCCCGGAAAGCCGGTTGGTGCCGGTGTAATTCCGTAATGCAAGATTACGCCTCCACATGTCACGAAGAGCCTCGGCCACGCCATCAGGCAAACAGCCTTGTTCTTCTGCCACCTCCATAGGAACTTCTTCGCCTTCCTTGTTCATGAGCATTGGCCAGTTCCTGGTTCTTTGGGCATTGTACCAGGTCTTTCTGGTTTCTTCAGACCACTGAGGATAAGCTGAAGTTCCATGTCGATGCATGCCATGAACCTTTTCTGCCGCCAGAAAATGCAAAAGTTCCATAATGGCTCCGCCTCGTGGGCCAAATAACAGGGCCGCACCAGTTGAAACCGAATAATAGTCCGCATAATCCCGCGCGAAAGATACGTGCTTAGCGCCGCTTTCAACAGCCAGAGACTGCAAGGCTTTTATATATCCGCCATTGAACATATCCTCAATAAACTCGCGGGCCATTGCTGTTCTGACTACATCATTTGCATGAGGATAAAGACCCCACATTGCGGATTTGACCCTTTTGTAGAAATTCCAATACCATGGACTTTTTCTTGTTTCGGTGTTACTTACGTAACGATCCAGCTCATCTACAGCTTTCGTTGCCTCTGAATCAATACCATGGACCTCGGCGATTTTCTCCTTCAGGTTCTTTGTTTGGTCGATGCCGATGGAATAATAGACATCTCTTGGGGTTTGGTTGAGTTTTGTTGATGTCCGAGTCATTTTGGTGCCTCCTGAAATTGTCCTGATGGCACCTCCTGCGCGCTAGATGTACCATCAGAGTTGTGTTGTCTTTTTGTGCGCGCAAAAAAAGAGCCCTCGGAATACCCAAGGGCTATGGAACGGCTTTCTAAACCTGCTTCTACTCAAGGCCTGGCTGAGGCGTGAGTAGAGCCAAAAAAGATTTCTCTATAGTGACGCAACCATATTTCTACCTCCAAGTAAAAGGATTGATATTTTTACTTTCACAATCTTCAAATACAGGTATGCTTGCCTGACTTATTTAGAGCTTATTTCAGGGTTTTCTGCTTGTTCCGGCTCTTTGTGCTCCATCAGGTATTCAAATGCCTTCTGAAGGGCTAATATGGCCTTGGGAAGGTCATTTAAGCTAAGGCTGTTGGTTCCATTCCATTGGCCTGTCTTGTCTTTGTATCTGACTTCAATAACCACCTTTGGCAGTGGTATAGACCGGCCATTCTTTTGAATGATGTTTCTAAACACAGATGCTCTTACAGCTCCAACCTTAAAAACAGTTTCTGGTTTTGACATTTTCCGCTTATTCCTTATCGATTGGATATTACCAATCAGTACGATCGTACTAAGTGATAGGAGTTTATAAATCTTTTGGCTGATGCTGATGAATTCAAGGCCGAGAGGAGGCGCTAAAAAGCGACCTTTTAGGAAGCGATATTTTAGCAAGACCTTCTCAGAGGCCGCTGATTAAATAATCAGCAGCAGAGACAAAACGTCGACGGGAAAACTATGCAGATGTGATTAAAAGAGAAAAAAATAAAAGGGGAGAAAGAAGTGAGAAATGAATAGATGCAGAGGTGTAGAAAGAGGGTTTAATATAGCTGAAGCTAAAAGTGGACTTCTTTTTATTTTTGGCCTATGCCTGAAATTCCGCTTTTTCCGCACCGGAACAGGCCAAATTTAAAGGAAAGATTTGAATCCAAAATTTTAGAGCTACTTTGCTTTTCCTAACTGTGCTTGTAGTGACATGAGCTTTTGTCAGGATTGAAAGCAGCTTTTGATGTCTGGACTTGTCGTGCCTTCAATAGCTATAAAGACGTTGAAGTTTATAAATTTTATTATTGTGGATTACATGCTTTTTTTGAAGAATTACGACTTATACTTTTGGCATCCAGGACATCCGACACCTTTTTGAATACAGAAATTACCGATGTGTTGAACCAATCTGTGTCTTGTCGAACATACAATTCTTCAAGCTTTACGAGCTTCGACGTCGGTATCCAGTACGCATCGTAGATTATGCGCCCTTTTATCTTACAAACCCTTACGCACTCGAAAAACGGCTTCATGCGATGATAGAAGCCTATTTTCCATGGAGGGTCTGAGATTACAGTATCGAAAGTATTGTCTTCAAAGGGTAGATTCCGCATATCAGCCTTCATGACGCCTTCTGCCTGGGGATATAGGTCAACCTTGACGTCGCCGAGGGTGGATTTTCCGGCACATACGTTCAAGGAATAACCCGAATCTTGTGTCGAATGAAATCTTCTACTGTTTTGTTCCATATCCAGCACCTTTGCAATCTTGTTTTTCACCGCCATTCTATATTAATTTGTAGAGGCTGTGGTTTATATATTTTTTGGCTCTCTGTCTTTGACGAAAAGGTTTATAAATTCATGAGATTTCACATTCATGAAAAGATGGAAGGCCAAACAATTCCTACAGGTCAAAAAAAGAAAGCATCAAAAAAATATGAACGATTCGGAGAGATAATTCGCCATTTTACCTTTGAGGAGCTCAACCAGCTATTTGACAGCATTGACAATTATTATCATAAATTGATGTTTGAGATAATTTATGAACTTGGTTGCCGCGTCGGCGAGTTCGTGAGGATTCAGGTAAAGCATATAAACTTCAATAGAAGCACTGTCTTTTTCCCGGCCGAGAATACTAAAACCAAGCATGCAAGAATAAGTTATTTGCCGAGGGGTTTAACTAATGAAGTAAAGAGTGTGCTGAAACAAAAAGGATTGATGAATAAGCGAGGGGACAGGGTAAGAATGCCGGAAGCATACCTATTTCACCCCGGAAGACGCTGGAATAAGCCATATACTGAGAATCGTATTCGACAGATATTTCAGAAATATGTCACCAAAGCTGGCTTGCAGCAAGTATATGGCAAGGACACTCTTGGCAGAAACTTAAAAATGTTTACGGTGCACAGTCTTAGGCATTCTCATATTTTCACCTACGTTGTTGATAGAAAAGTGCCCTTACCAATCGTACAGAAGCAGGTCGGACATAGAAGCCTCAAAACCACATCGGTGTATTTACAGCCATCAACAGAAAAGATGGCTGAGGCCTACAATCAGGCCAGAAAAGAAAAAGATACTGAAAGAACCTCTGCTTCTTATGGAAATTGAGCTGTTTTAAGTAACTTTCACTTTTTCTGCATTTATTTTGCCGTTTTTGAGGGCCCTGATTTCAGATCTCCGAAGTAATGTGAAGGAAATGAGGAAAAATAACAAACTCGCCCGTGTGGGAAATTTGCAAGAAGGAGCCAAATCGTCAAAAGCGAAATTTTCCAAAAATACGGCTATTCTGAAGGCATTTTAGGTTATTTAGGTTCGCAAAACCTGTTGGAATTCTTCCGGCTATATTCCAGTTGTTCTTTTTGTGGATGCCTCGCAGACTCTTCGGCAAACGAGACACTACAATTGGTCAAAATTTCACCACTCACAGCGCTTAAAAATCGCTATCAAGACGGTGATGATGCCTTGAAACTATATATGTCTGACCCAACAGCAAGCCCGCTTCTTTTCACAAATCTGTCGAAATCAACGCATCAGCTAAAACAAGTCAAGTGCTTGCGCCTCCCTTAATCTGGCTTCAGAGTATTAGGGCCTCTTACAACTCTCAATCAGCCCCTTCAGCAAATGTCTGTGGCAGTGGGGATTGTCCTCCGGTTCGAAGCAGAGCAGAGTTATTGTTTCACTCTCGGCCCTTTTGGCAAGTTCTCGGATCTTGCCCTGCTGTGCAGACATCTCTTGAAGGTAACGTTTTTCATATTCTTGCCAGGAGATAAGGCCCTTTTTCCAGTCGTTCAGCAGTTCAGCACTTGGGGCTAGTGCTCTGTCTCTGAATTTATGATGGGCAGAATTGGCCTTTTTTGCCGATATGGTTAACGGTAATGTTAACTGTATTGCAAGGAGGCCCAATATGCCAGGAAAAAGATATGTGGTTGAATTGACAACTGAAGAGAGAAATCAGCTAAAGCGAT
>Ga0315296_10002399_pt1 | contig 16031 bp, 16 predicted proteins | sample YL17G14_18_MG_FD_203921 | JGI IMG/M metagenome (GOLD analysis project Ga0315296, IMG submission 203921) | Sediment microbial communities from Yellowstone Lake, YNP, Wyoming, USA - YL17G14_18 | ecosystem: Environmental > Aquatic > Freshwater > Lake > Sediment | place: USA: Wyoming | collected... | reverse complement strand
GAAGATAATCAAAACCAAACTCGTTGTTTGTTCCATAAGTTATATCGCAGGCGTATTGACCTTTCCGCTCGTCGCCGCTTGTATCCATATCCGCCTGAATTGCACCGACGGTCAAACCGAGCGCCTTATAAATCGGCCCCATCCACTCCGCATCACGCTTGGCAAGATAATCATTGACGGTAACTATATGGACCTTTCTTCCGGTCAGATGAACAAGATATGCCGCCAATGTTGCCACCAGCGTTTTGCCTTCGCCGGTAACCATCTCGGCGATTTTGCCGTCGTAAAGGACGTTGCCCCCAATAAGCTGGACGTCGAAATGCCGCATACCGACATTTCGTTTTGCCGCTTCGCGAACAACCGCAAAGACCTCTGGCAAAAGAACATCGGGTTTTGTTCCTGCTTTTAAGGCGGCCTTGAACTCGGCGGTCTTTGCTTTCAGGCCCTCGTCATCGAGCTTACTTATTTGCTCTTCAAATTTACCCGCCTGCAAAGCGATTACAGAGTAGGCCTTTATCAACCGCTCATTGCGGGAACCAAAAACTTTAATCAGAACTTTACTTATTTTGTCCAGCATCTATGTGAAAGTCTGAAAATCGTTATTAAGACTCACCTAACACGAGGCAAGTATCGCAGAGTCGGCGTAAAATGTCAAGAAAAGCGGTGTGCTGCTTTTCACTTGTAACCTGTCTCTGGCGTGCAAGACCCCGGTTATAAGATTAGCTTTTATCTGCTTCGCCTACCTTTTCTGGATTTTTTTCCTGCTTTGCCTCTCTTTTCTGCGATGGCGGTAACCAATTGCTTGACGGGTGCCAGATTTAACTGGCGGGCAGGGACATTCACTGAAACTATACGAACTTTCATAGCCCGGCCCAGGTGGATGCTGCACCCTGAATACTGCCCCACTATACAATGTGATTTTTGCTCGAACCTCCATTTGTCAGGGCCCAGATTGTCGAGCGTGATAAGACCCTCAATACCAAACTTCCGCGACTGCACAAAGACGCCGAAGCCGGCAAGACCTGTAACAACACAATCAAGCTCTTCGCCGATTCTTTTGCTCAACATTTGCAGAATCAGAACAGTTTGCAGCTCTCTTTCAGCGTCTTCAGCCCGCTGTTCGGTAAAGGTAATGTGCTTTCCAATCTCAGTTAAGTCTTGTTCCTGAACAGATGAATCCAACTTTTTTTGCAGGTAACAATCCAAATCGCGATGGATAAGCAAATCCGCATAGCGGCGTATGGGGCTGGTAAAATGGCAATAGTGGGTCGAAGCCAGCGCATAATGGCCTATATGCAGCGGCGCATACCGTGCTTTTTCGAAGCTCCGCAAGACCACTAAGTTCACTGCCAGAGAACTGTCGGAACCCTTAACAGCAGCTAACAAATCCTGTATCGCAGCACGGTCGGGTGTCCTCGGCAGAGTATAGCCGATGGTTCTGACAAGCTGTGAGAGATTTTTCATAGTTAAACTGTCCGGCTCCGGGTGAATCCGCCGCATAAAGAGGACGTTGTGCCTGTCCAAAAGTGAGGCGACGGCCTCGTTGGCCTCCACCATAAACATCTCGATTATCGTGTGCGGATAGCTGTCATCGGCGGCTTTAGCGTCCACCACTTGTCCCGATTTATCCATCACCAGCTCCGTCTCCGGCAAATCGAGGTGTATCATTCCATTTCTTATCCGTCGGTTCTCAATCGAGCGACTAAGCGTCTCCATATCTTTGAGCAGCTCAACAACCTGCGGCTTAATTCCTTTGGTGCGACCTTTCAGGGCCTTATCAGCCTGTTCATAAGTCAAACGCTGCGCCGAGCAGATAACAGAATTGGCAAACCTGCCAGACAAGACGTTGCCACCCTCGTCGTAAGTTAAATATACACTTTTACAAAATCGCTTCTGGCCGGGCTGGAGACTACATACCCCGTTGCTTAAAACCTCCGGCAGCATAGGAATGGTTTTGCCGGGCAGATAAATGCTGTTGCCCCGGGTCTTTGCTTCGGCATCCAGCGGCGAATCCGGCGGCACAAAAAAACTCACATCGGCAATATGAACTCCCAAAACCCAGTTGCCGTCGGTATCTTTCTGAAGGCTTATCGCATCGTCAAAATCCTTTGCGTCCGGCGGGTCAATCGTAATGACTGCTTCCTGCGTTATGTCTTCTCTGCTGTTGAGCTGCTCGGGATTAAATTCGGCAGCATCCATTCGGGCCTGTTCGAGACAGCCATCGTCAAACTCGCTCGGCAAATGATACTGGCGAATTATTGATTGTGTCTCGCTTTCGTATGCCCCCGCCCTGCCGAGCACCTCGATAATCACGCCGCGGGCAAGATATTTTTCGCTCGGCCAGGTGAGTATCTCCACGACAACCTTGTCTTTCCCTCTGGCGGATTTTGCACTGACGTCATCGACGCTAATCGGCTCAAAAAACACCTTGCCGTCCGGCTGAACAATCCAGCCCCCCTGTGCTTTCAGGAGTGTCCCCACGAATCTATTTTGTGTCCGCTGGAGAATCTCGATGACTTTGCCGCTGTAGCGCATTTGCCCTGAACGCTTGCCTTTTTTTACAACCCTGGCGGAAACGATATCGCCGGTCATCGCTTCAGCCGTCGAATCGGGAGGTATAAATAAATCACCGTGTGCATTGGGTTCAAGAGGTGTAACGAAGCCGAATCCCCTCGGATTCGCTCTAAATGTCCCTATAATTTGTCCGGACAAAGCCGGCAGACTAATCAGACTCCTCTCACCAATCACCAGATGACCAGCCTGACGAAGCTGGTCAAAGGCCAATTTGAATTGCGGGTAGTCTTGTGAGCTTACACCGAGAGCCTTGGCTAATTGTGCAAGCTTCAACGGCGTATAATCAGGATGCTTCAGGAGTTTAACTATTTGTTCTTTGAAAATCTCAGGCACTTTGGCAATCTACCAAAAAAATTTGTCCAACCGATTTTAATATCGACTGGACGCTGTGTTTATCTGAAATTAAGGCAAAAACTTCTTAAATTCAAACAACCACTGCGAGGTTACTAAGGGATACCAACCACCAGCTTTTTCTGGTGATTTATACATTAGCCTGTTTTTGACATGAGCTTATTAAGCTCTCTGGCGAGGCGCGATTTTTTTCGTGCAGCAGTTTTTTTGTGCATTGTGCTTGTGGCGGCGGTCTTGTCCAGTTTTTTGACAATAAGCTGATACTGCTGGCCGGCAGCTTCAACATCACCGCTGGCGAGCGCCGCCTTAAAACGTTTAATCTGTGTCTTTATCTGGCTTTTGCGTGCGCGATTGACGGCTCTTCTCTTGGCGTCTTGTCTTACTCTCTTCTTGGCGGATAATGACTTTACCACTATATTCTCCTGAAAAACATCCTTACTTCATTTACAGATACTCGTCGTAAACAAGCAGTCTCAGTTTTCTTGTTTACCGGTTTTTCTCAATTCATCTATTCGTTTGTGGACGTCTTTGTATGCGAAATCGAGCTGAGCGATTTTGCGATAAATCTGCAGGGCTTTTTCGGCATCGCCCTGCTGCTCGTAAGAGCGGGCAAGATTATACCGTAGTTCCTTGGCAATGTCATCCTCTTTTAGCTCGTAGGAGTTTATCGCCTGCGTAAAAATATCAATTGCATCTGCGAACCACCCCTTCATAAAAAAGCACAGGCCTATTTTGTCCATTGCGGAAATTTTATGCCGGGGGTCTCTCTGGGCATCCTGAAATAAAGGTATAGCCTCGTCATATTGCTCATTCCGGAGCAAACGGAGAGCATACTCGTATTTGGCTCGCAGGTCGGTTGGATAGTTTTCCACACAGAGACGATAATGTTCCAGTTCGGCGCTGTCCAGCAGCGCTGACAATTCGGAAATGCATGATTTGGCTTGCGCATCATCGGGGTTAATCTCAAGAGCAGCTTCGGCTTCACCCACCTTGCGTTTGAGTTGTTTTATCCTTATCTGCCCTGCCCGCTGTTCATAGCTAAAATCGCTCTTAGCTTTATACGTATTCTCCAGTAGCTCCACCGCTTCGTTCTCTGCCTGGTCGGTTCGCAAATCTGCGAGGGCATCGGCCAAATTAAAAATGATCTTGGGCAGGTCTGGTTCGGCAGCCAATGCTTTTCGGGCATCTTCAACCGCAGTGATACAGTAGTCTTCGGTCTTGACAACGCTCTGCTGGGCCTGGAATTTTTCCTGGCTCTCACGGTCTTTAATTGATTGTCTGAAATCGCCTTCCTGGTCATACCTGCCTCTTGCAACAGTCAGTTCAGCAGACAGGTCTTGATATTCATCTGCTAACTTTTCGTCATCGGGCTTAAGCTTGATGGCCCACCGGCAGGCTGCGAGTGCCTTGTCAAATTGGCCAAGTGTTATGTAGGAATCTTTTAACAATAGATATGTTTGTAAAGACGGTTTTTCCGAAGCATTATTTGCCTGGAAGATAAAATTTGCAATCCAATCGGCGGTTTTATTATAGCCGCCTGCTACTGCGGACTTCAGCATTGCCTCGGCATAAGGCAAATGGTCGGTGTTTTTGACAAAAAGATATTCGGCATTGAGCAAACAGTCAAGAGGTGTTTTGCCCCGCAGGTGCTTTACCCTTTCCAGCACTGAGGCTTTTTTCCCGCCTTTTCCCCGCCGACGCAGCCCCAGTTCACATAGTGGTATATGCCCTTCCTCCACCGCCTCCGGAACGCAGCGCAGCCCTTCAAGGTAAAGGTCGATGGCGTATTCAAAATTGTCTGTCTCTGCTACCTTTTGCGCCCTTTCAAAAAAGGCTTTGGCCTTTGCCAACATCTTATCATCACTATCTGACATAAGCTTTGCAGTCCCCTTTTCCGGAGCTTTTTAACCCGTTCATCCTAATCTGCGCCTTAATTTTGTCAACAAATAAATACTTGAATACAAAGTAACGTTATGCTATAAAACAAGCCGGATAAAAATCCCGACATCGGTGGTAACCGTAACAGCTTAACTTAACTTGAACACTTGCGAAAGAACGCATTAGTTTAAGGAGGAACTGATATGGAGAATGCTCTTGAGCGGTATGACCCTCAGATTTATGAGCTTATAAGACAGGAAAAGGCAAGACAGAGCGGCTCGATTAGACTTATCCCATCAGAGAACTACGTATCCAGAGCCGTAATGGAAGCCAGTGGAAGCTGCCTTACAAACAAATACTCCGAAGGCTATCCCGGCAGACGATACTACGAAGGTCAGCAGGTAACTGACCTTATCGAAAGGATAGCCCAGGAGCGGGCCAAAAAGTTATTCAAAGCCGACCACGCAAACGTCCAGCCTTATTCCGGCTCAGTAGCCAATTGGGCCGCTTATCTGGCTCTGGCTAAACCCGGCGATACAATTATGGGCCTGTCCCTTCCACACGGCGGACACCTCACACACGGCTGGAAAGTCAGCGTGACAAGCCAGGTATTTAATTCCGTCCAGTACACCGTAAACCCTGATACCGGCAGATTTGACTATGACCAAATTGAAAAGCTGGCAAAAAAACACAGACCAAAAATAATCATCTCCGGCGCAACGGCTTATCCCAGAGAGATTGATTTTGAGATATTCGGCCAGATAGCAAAGAAGGTAGGTGCATATCACGTCAGTGACATCGCCCACATCGCAGGTCTTGTCGTAGCAGGCATACATAAAAGTCCTGTACCCTATGCCGACATCGTCTCAACTACAACACATAAAACGCTGCGGGGACCCCGCGGCGGAATGTTGCTTTGCAAAGCAGAACACGCTGATAATGTCGACCGCGCTGTCTTCCCGGGCCTGCAGGGCGGCCCGCATATGCACACACTTACCGCCGTTGCCGTTGCGCTCGCTGAGGCCGACACGCCGGAGTTTATCGCTTATGCAAAACAAATCGTCAAAAATGCAAAAGCCCTCGCTGAAAAGCTCCTTGAATACGGCTTCAACCTTTCTTCCGGCGGAACCGACAATCATCTAATCTTAATCGATTTGCGAAATAAAAACGTTGCCGGCAAAAAATTAGCAAAGGCACTGGACAGGGCTCGAATCGTTACCAATTATAACACCACACCTGCAGACCCGGCCCATCCGGCTAACCCCAGCGGTTTACGTATAGGGACACCGGCAATTACTACGCGGGGTATGAAAGAAGACCAGGCACGGCAAATTGCCGCACTTATAAATAAAGTAGTTGAAAACATCAACAACGAGTCGGCAATCGAGGAGGTAGGAAAAGAAGTCTTGCTCCTTTCATCCCAATTCCCTGTGCCGGAGCATTTTATCATACCGAATAAGAATAATCCCGATATGCTGCAAGCATCAGACCATTTAACACCCTGGCTATTTTAAGTTCAGGAGCTGGAAATGATGAAAGAATTATTTAAAAAACAGGCAAAGCTAAATAAACGAACCGGCTTTGACCCTGATGCCCTGCGAAAGAACTTTGACCCCCAGACAGCCGGTATCTGGCTGAACAATTATATCGCAGCAATGAGTAACGAGCTGGAGGAGCTGCGGGACTGCACCTTCTGGAAGCACTGGTGCAAGGAGGCCAAAGAAGGGAAAAGATTCCTCCTGAACGACCTGCAAAACGCAAGGGTCGAAGTCATAGATATGCTTTTTTTCTGGATTTCTCTTGCCCAATGCCTCGGCCTCGATGCCGATGAGGTTGTTCGCCTGTATGAACAAAAATGGAAAGTGAACTGGACCCGCCAGGACAACAATTATTCGATGGCCGACAAAACCGAAGACGACAACAAAGACATAAGATAGTTGTTATGTTCAGCCCCCAAACCTGTCCTGAGCAAGTCGAAGGATTTATTTGGGGGTCATCTTGCGGTATCAACACGAAATACGAAATTGTTTACTGAGATTGGGCGAGTATTGAACAAGCATCGGGAACTTCAGAGAAGAACACTCCAGCGTGGTTTATAGAATACGAGGTAGTCAGGAAAGGATAATGTATGGGCAAAAGTCGTGATACCAGAAAAGATGTAAAGAAGAAACCACAAAGAACGTTAAAAGAGAAACGCCTTGCCAAAAGAGCTAAAAGGGAAGGCAATTACGCATAAACAGCGCCGAGCCGCGCACGCTTGTCCGGCGAAGCCTTGGCGAAGTCGGATTAGTAAGCGGTAAAAACTTCTTTCTTGCGGTATCAACACGAGATAAGTTTACTCAGGGTAAATTTTTCCTAAATTCCATTCACCACTCACCAGTTAACCAATTCACCAATCACCTTCCTCCGGCAAATAAATGTTTTTAATAGTTTCTCTTTTTCAAAAGGGATGTAAAATTAAGGGAACAGAAGGTCGGTTTCGCGCACCCTATAAATGGTTAAAGTATGAGCGAAAATAAATTAAAAACGGCGGTCCTTGGCCTCAATGATAAAGGGCAGCTTCTGCTCGAGGCGGCTTCTAAAATCGAAGAATTCGAGATTCAGGCTGTTGCCGACAAAGACACCAAGCTTGCTGAAAATACGGCTCATAGATATAACTGCAGGGCCTACGATGATTATCGGCAACTGATAATACAAAACCAGTTCGATTGTTTATTGGTTGCCGCCGGTATGCACAGTTGTGACGAATATATCAAAGCGGCGATGAAAAAGAAATTTAACGTCCTCAAGCTTGCCCCCCCTGCCAGAAACTTTGAAGAAGCTGCGGAATTCGTCCGGCTGGCAGAAGATGAAAATGTAAAATTTGCCGTCGCCAATCCCGGCAGGTTTGCGGAAAGCTTTTCCGCTCTCCAGCAGTTTTTACAGCAAGGCAGGATTGAGCAGGTTTTTTTGGTAACTGCCTTCTGCGCCGTTGGCAATGAGGACCATCCGGCCTGGCAAACCGACCCGAAATTAGCCGGCGGAGGAGTGCTGCTGCATAATTGTTACGATATAATTGACCAGATACTCTGCAATTTTGCCACGCCGCAGCAGGTTTACTCTCTAAGCACCAACACAGTCAGCGACAGGCAGCAGCGGCTTTATCTGACGGAAGACACCGCCATTGTAACTATGAAATTCACCGATGTTTCCTTCGGCAATCTAATAGCAAGCAAGGTCTTTGGCCCGCAAGAGAAACTTTTGAAGCTCTACGGAAAAGATAAAATTCTGACAGTCAGCAAAACTCGATTCGTAATCAGCGACTCTCTTGGCCGGGTCTGCGAGGAGTTCAAATACGACGATGATGAACTATGCTGTATGACAAAACTACTGAAAAATTTTGCTTTAAGTATCCTATCTCCAGATAAAAACAGACTTTGCAGCAGCGGCAGGGAAAATCTAAAGGATATGGCGGTTATCGAATCGGCATATCTTTCTGCCCGAACGGGTATGCCGGAAGAACCGGCCAGAATCTTGGAGATGGCGTCACGGTACACCGGCAAGCCGATAAATATGTAGCCGGGTCACATAATAAAAAAATAAAGCATTTGACAAATTTTGACAAATAATGTTATAAGTAATAACCAATTGTTTTAAGTCATTAAGAGATTGTTATTTGTTATGGGAGATTCTGGTATGGAAGATAAGAAAAAACCGATTATGATTGCAATAATTGTGGTGTGCATCGGTTTGGCCGTCGCAATAACTATTATGACCCGAACCCCCGGAGAAGAAGAGGTTCTCAATGTCATCGACCCCACCGAAATGATTTGGGTCAAGTGCCGCAATCCCGACTGTGGCTCCATATATGAATTCAGTAAGAAAGAGCACGCCAAGTTTGAAAGGGAAAAGCGAGACCCAGAAACGGGCGCTATACCGGGTATGGTTTGCAAAGACTGTGGCCAGGAAACTGTCTATAGAATCGAAAAATGCGAAAAGTGTGGAGCAGCCTTTGAGCGGGGCTCCGTTCCGGAAACCTTTTCAGACCGTTGTCCCGAATGTGGCTATAGTAAAGAAGAAGCGAGAAGAAAAGCATCGAGGGAGCGCAAATAACCAACTGCAGATGCGACAGAAAATATCGGTCGAAACACACTTGCTACTCTTTACTTGGGCGCAAGATATGCGAGACATCCTGGCGCTATCGTGTGTGTAATTATAAAGGTAAGAATAGTTAGTCCCGCCCCCTCACAGAGGGGCGGGATTAGTTTATAAGGCCATTTCTTTTACGAGGTTTTTTTCTGTTCGGGATTAATACCACAGAGTTTTGGTATTTTTCAGTTCAGGATATGCAAGTCTTAATTACTTAATTGCTCTAATACAGCCTTGCGATACTCCTCCTCTCCGACTTTCAAATCTTTCAGGCTGTAATAATCTGTTTGAATCTTTTGAGTCAGATAATCTATCCGGTTTTGAGGAGACGGGTGGGTGGAAAAAAACTCTATCGGCCTGATTGCGTGCTGGTCTTGCAGTATCTGCATAACTTCAACCGCCCCGTAAGGATTATAGCCTGCCCATACCATATAATCCAGACCGCCCAGGTCAGCAATCACTTCTTGTTCTCGGCTATAACTCAGTCCTAAAATCTGACGTGTCAAATCTGCCATCATCAGGACCCCTTGTGGGGTTTTCTCTGAAGTTACGGCAGAAAGCAAAATACCAATCCCGATTTCTCTGCTCATAGCCGCTGAGCTATCCCGCGCAACAATGTGAGTTATCTCGTGGGCTAATATCGCTGCTAACTGGGCTTCCGTTTTCAGTTTTACAAGCATCCCCTTTGTTATAAAAACGTACCCACCCGGCAGTGAAATTGCATTGACTGCCTTATCTTCCACCGCAATAAAGTGATACTCCCAGTCCGGCCTGTGACCCCGGCGGGCAATTCCCTCGCCTACACCATCAACATAATTCTGCAAGCTTTCATTGGCAACCCTGCCGCCCATTTGTTTCTCAACTTCAGGGGCATACTCCCGACCTATTATGATATCCTGCGACTCGGGAATTAACATAAACTGGTCCTGCCCGGTTACTGGATTGACCGCACAGCCACCACAACAGCAGCAAAAAACAAAACCTAATATCAATATCCGTAATGCCTTAGACATACTAAAGCCCGTTTCGTAAAATTTTATTTGATAACTCAACGGATATTTATTATAAGAATGGTTTATTTTTATGGTAGTGAAAAGAATGACTGAGGAAAAATTTTGTCAGAAATGTGATGAAAGACACAAGTGCCGCGAGATTTATCAAAAAATCGGCAACGCAAAAGGCCGGTCGTTTGTTTGTGAAGTTTTAATTGCTTTTTTGCTGCCCATACTGGCCTTCATCGCATCTTTTGCAATCTTTGATACGATTTTGGTTAAGGCGATAGAAACAAAAGAAATACGAACGGCTCTTGATTTTATACTGGCTCTTTCAGTAACTTTTGCACTGGTCGTGATAATAAAGATAATCAGGCAATCGGCAATGAAAACACCAAAAGAAAAACAGCAGCAATGAACGAATGGTTAAAGCAATCTTAAACAATATACGAGATATTAAAGGTAGATTCTCCTTCCCAGGGGGAGTACATCCGCCGGAAAGCAAGGAACTCGCCGCCGAAAGCCAAATCCAGCGGGGACCTGCCGTCGAACAAGTTGTGGTAATGCTCAGCCAGCACTTAGGTGCCCCCTGTCAACCGCTGGTCAGGAAAGGCAATCTGGTCCAGGCAGGACAGAAAATCGGCGATAGTGACGCATTCGTTTCCGCACCTGTTCATTCACCTATCAGCGGTAAAGTAAAGGAAATCGCTCTACAGTCCCATGCTGTCTTAGGCCGAAGTCCAGCGATAATTATAGAGGCATACCCTCACAATCCAACAAAGCACCCGCGCCCCGACCAATTCACAGAAGATTTCGATGACAGCAGATACTCGGCAGAGCAAATATGTGATGCCGTCCGCCAGGCGGGCATCGTTGGTATGGGCGGTGCCGGGTTCCCAACGAGAGTAAAAATTGAGCCAGACCCCCAAATGCCAAAGGAAACATTGATTATCAACGGATGTGAATGTGAACCGTATATTACCTGCGACTATCGGATTATGCTCGAGTGGACGAACCAAATTGTAGCGGGAATCAAACTTGCCAAAAAGGCCTGCGGCAGCTCAAAGGTCATTATCGGCATCGAAGATAACAAACCCAAAGCTATAGAGGTTATGAGTGCGGCACTGGAAAAATCCTCGAACAATAACAGTATCAAAGTCGTCTCCGTCAAAACAAAATATCCGCAGGGCGGTGAGAGACAGCTTATAAGAGCGATTCTGAAGAAAAATGTCCCTACCGGCGGTATCCCCCCAATGATAGGGGTTGTGGTGCTTAATGTTGCCACTGTGGCGGCAATCGCCGAAGCGGTGGTTCTCAAATCACCACTGACTCACAGGGTTGTAACTGTCACCGGGGAGGCAATTGCCAATCCGGGTAATTACTACGTTCCGATAGGAACATCTGTCGCAGACCTTCTGGAGTTCTGCGGAGGAGTAACCAAAAAAGGAGCAAAAGTCATTGTCGGCGGGCCAATGATGGGGATTGCAATCGCCGACTTGACAACGCCTGTTACAAAAACGACCGGAGCCATAACGATATTAACAAAAGAGCAAATAGCAAAATTTGCCAGAGGCCAAACTCCCTGCATTCACTGCGGCAGATGCTTGGAGGTTTGCCCCGAACATTTGAACCCAACGAAAATCGCTCACGCCGTCAAAAAGAATCTCTTTGATGTTGCCGAAAGCTATTACATAATCGGATGTATGGAATGTGGTTGCTGCAGTTACGTTTGTCCAGCCAGTATAGAACTAACAGGATATATCAAGACGGGTAAAATATTTCTCGCAAGAAAAAAGAAACAAATGCCCGAATAGTTTGGATTAAAATGAAATTTTGACTGTGATAACAAACTTACTTTTTTATGGAAAAGGCTAAATGCTCAAAGATATAACGGTTTCGTTTGCACCACATATCAGTAAACCGTATTCGACGCGCACCATTATGATTGATGTCGTAATTGGTCTGGCTCCAGCTATGGTAGCTGCGGGCTATTACTTCCGTATCTATGCGCTTATCCTTGCCTTAACCTGTGTTATCTCGGCAGTCGTAACCGAATGGCTTTGCAATAAAATCCGCAAAAAAAACAACTCTCTCGATGATTTCAGTGCCGTGGTTACCGGTATAATCCTCGCATTATCCCTTCCGCCAAGTCTGCCTATCTGGGCGGCGATAATCGGCAGCGTCTTTTCCATTGCTATTGGGAAAATGGTCTTCGGTGGACTTGGCAGTAATATCTTCAACCCTGCTATGGCCGGCAGAGCATTTCTGACCGTCTGTTTCGGTATGCTTATGACAACCTGGACGGTCCCAGCAACGATTGATACTGCAATGCCGAAAATATCGGCAGAAAGCACAATCCACGCACGCACACAAGCGACACCCCTGGCCTGGAGCAAACAAGCTATAAAAACCAAAACCGGTGCCAATATCGTTAACGAGCAACTAAGGGCCACTTTTACAGGAGAGGTCGGCGGATGCCTCGGCGAGACCAGCGCTGCGGCACTTCTACTTGGAGGTCTCTATTTGCTGATAAGACAAACCATTACCTGGCGTATTCCTCTTGCCGTCCTCGCCTCCGCCTTTGTTTTCAGTGCAATAGGATATTTTATAAATAATACTGCCTATGCTTCACCGCTGCTCCATTTGACAAGCGGAGGGTTGCTTTTGTGTGCATTTTTTATAGCGACCGACCCTGTTACCGCTCCTCTGACAAGAAAGGGTATGTGGCTCTTCGGTATCGGAGTCGGGACGATAACAATGCTCATAAGAATCGTCGGAGAATATCCGGAAGGCGTAATGTATGCTGTTCTTTTAATGAACGCAGTGACACCTTTGATTGACAGGCTCTGCAAGCGGATACCTGCAGGAGGTAAACCGAGTGCTTAAAATAAAATACTTTATCCGGCAAAGCTGGCTGTTGCTTATTTCATCGTTCTTCTTTGGCCTGTTAATAGCAATAGCAAACGCCGCCTGGTCGCCGGCAATTGCGCAGAATAAAATCAACAAGCTCAACCACCTGATGGGCGGCCTGCTGCCAAAAGCCGAAAGATTCCAATTACAAACAGAACTCGAAGTCGAATCAGCCAAAGGTAAAAAAGTAAAAAGTAATCTTTACCAGGCCTTCTCAGATGCAGGCAAATGTGCAGGCTGGGTCTTTAATACATCAGGCCCGGGTTTTGCAGACAAAATCGAATTGGTCGTTGCCGTCGATGAAAATTTCCAAAACTTTGCCGGTTACGCAGTTTTGGCAAGCAATGAAACTCCCGGATTCGGTGACAAAATAAAACTCCCTTACTATCGTAATCAATTTGCAGCAGCCCCTGCTGACCGGCTAAAGCTTGTCAAAACAGGTGACCCCGAAAAAATCGATAATGAAATTGTTGCCATAAGTGGAGCTACTGTAAGCAGCGAAGCAGTCGTTAAGATAATAAGTAACACCATTACACAAATCAAAGAACAAATGCGCAGGAAGGGACTAATCGGCAATGGCAGATGAACCTCAAGCTACAACCGCCCTTTACAAACAAGCGCTCATAGCCGGCCTGTGGCGCGAAAATCCCACATTTCGTATGCTGATTGGTTTGTGCCCGCCGCTCGCCGTTACCACCGCTGTTAAACCCGCCCTCACTATGGGGCTTAGCGTGATTTTTGTGCTTGTCTGCAGCAACATCGCTATTAGCTTGATGCGCAATCTGCTCAAGCCGCATCTCCGCATAATTATGTTCACCCTCTCCATAGCAACATTTGTTACCATAGCGGACCTCTATCTGCGGGCTTTCCAGGCGGAAATGAGCGAAATACTCGGCCCTTATGTTCCCCTGATTATTGTCAATTGCCTTATCATTTTCCGCGCCGAGGTCTGCGCAAGCAAATCCAACGTATTAGTAAGCATCCTCGACGGCATCGGCTCCGGAACCGGCTTTACAATTGCACTGTGCATCTTGGCCGGTATACGCGAAATCCTCGCATCCGGCTGTTTCTTCGGCATACGTATTATGCCGAGCAGCTTTGTGCCGTTATCGGCAATGCAAATGCCCGTCGGTGCCTTTGTTACTCTCGGATTATTGCTGGGCCTTTCAAGTTTCCTGACAACAAAAAAGAAGGATTGATATGGATAGAATATATATTCTGATAATGGGTTTTTTGTCGGTTGTCATAGTAAATAACTTTGTTTTTACCAAGTTCCTCGGCACCTGTCCTTATCTGGGCGTATCAGGTCGGCTTGATACTGCTTTCGGTATGGGTCTGGCTGTAACATTTGTCACCGCATTGAGCGGCGTTCTGACCTGGCTGGTTGATTTTTATATCCTTGTGCCTCTTCATCTGGAAATCACCAGATACATCTGTTACATAATCGTTATCGCCGGCGCTGTCCAGCTTGTTGAAATGTATGTCCGAAAGTTTTTCCCGCCGTTGTATAAAAGTTTCGGCATATTCCTGCCTTTAATCAGTACAAACTGCGTTATTCTGGGTTTGTGCCTGTTCATAAACATCTGGGGCACAGACAACCTGCTCGAAGTAGCTGTATTAAGTACAGGGGCAGGCTTCGGCTTTGCCGTCGCTATCTGCATTATGGCTGCTATCCGGGAAAACCTGATATTGGCTGATGTCCCAGAGTGTTTCAAAGGCGCCCCGATAACGCTGATTACTGCAGGTCTTCTGACATTGGCATTTATGGGCTTTACAGGAATGATAAGATAATAAAAGAGCAAAACGTAAAACGAAAAATGCAAAACCAAAACTTAAAATTTAAAATTAAGCTGGAAAATAGGAAATAAGAAAAAAGTTTTGAATTTTGAACTATGGTTTTTAGTTTTTAGCTTTAAGCTTTTAGTTTTACAATGACTTTGGCTGATATTTTTCAATTATGGAATAGCGCCTGGCCGGCAGGCATCACAATGCTCGTCCTGGGTCTGGGTTTTGCTATAGCTTTGCTTATTGCAAGTGAAAAGCTCAAGGTTAAGGTTGACCCGAAAATCGAGCAAATCCATCAGGTTCTGCCTCACGTTGATTGCGGAGCCTGTGGCTTTGCCGGCTGCAGCTCTTATGCCAAAGCGGTCGCGGAAAAGCCGGACCTTATCGGCAAGTGTGCCCCCGGTGGAGCAGAAACCACCGCGAAAATTGCAGGAATTTTGAGCCTGCAAATCAGCGATTCAGGCCCTGCCAGAAGACCGATTGTTCACTGCTGCGCCTACGCTGCCGACAAAACTTATTATGCAAAATATCAGGGCATAACCACCTGTATTGCTGCGAACGCATTGCCCAATGTTCAGGCCTGTAAATTCGGCTGTCTCGGTTATGGCGATTGTGTAACTGCCTGCAAATTTAATGCACTTTCTATTGTTGATGACTTGGCTACCATTGATTACGAAAACTGCACCGGCTGCGGTGCCTGCTCGAAGGCCTGTCCTCGAAACCTTATCGAGATGGTCCCGTTCTCTTGCGAAAATATGATGACCGTCGCCTGCAGCAGCAAAGAGACCGGCAAGGCGACACGCTCGATGTGCAAGGTCGGCTGTATCGGCTGCGGCCTGTGCGCCAAACAAACCGATATATTTGTGGTTGGAGATAATTTGGCTCGACTTGATTATGGAAAATACAAACCAACCGAGCAGACTGAGACAGCTATGAACAAATGTCCGACCGGCGTAATCGTCTTTCGCGGCCCAACCGCTCCAGCCCCTCGCCAGCCCGACAAAGAACCCACCGCCGTCACCGCCTGAGAAATATGTCCGGCAGATTCTGCCTGCCCCGCACCCTGTGTGGTGCGTGGGTCATTCCCGCCAACGCCTTCGCATCCGGCAGCGAAACCGGCTCATCGACCACCTTATACTGAACCTTATCCCCGAACATATCGTGCAATCGATGCTTCATTAGCGTTTACCTACCCCGCGCAAGCAATGTACAAGATATTTTTATACTCAAATTTGCTTGGCTATTACCTTATTCTTTAAGGGTGGTGACGGTTAGTTAATAATTTTTTGGAGATGCTCAACCACTTTATGTACATGGGTTGAAGGATTGGAATTTCTTAAATCATCGCTACATTGGTTTTCTTCTATCACCTCTTTGGAATTTTTAATTGCCGTTTCAGTGAGCGGATAGAGA
>Ga0315296_10002398_pt1 | contig 16031 bp, 28 predicted proteins | sample YL17G14_18_MG_FD_203921 | JGI IMG/M metagenome (GOLD analysis project Ga0315296, IMG submission 203921) | Sediment microbial communities from Yellowstone Lake, YNP, Wyoming, USA - YL17G14_18 | ecosystem: Environmental > Aquatic > Freshwater > Lake > Sediment | place: USA: Wyoming | collected... | reverse complement strand
TCTGAAGCCAGGATACTCCCATCAATTCCGTTCTTGGCATAGTATGTCGAGCCGATCTTGAAGATGATATAGGAAGCAGACATTCCGGCAGCCCCTTGCGGATAAGTCAATTCACCGCTCGATGTCACTCTTCCGCGGATATCCGAAGCCGTTGTGCCCAATGCGCCCGTGAAGCTCCCGAACAATGGCCCACCCAATCTGCCGAAGCTCTGGACCGATCCGATGGCTCGTCTGATGTATGCCGTGCCCCGGACATCGAGAGTATTACCAGCCGGTACATGATAAGTCCCGATCCCGAGTTTCGAAACAACAGCCGTGCCGCTGACGCGCAACGAGCCGGTTAAAATTGCGTCGTATGCCTGTGCTCCTTGGCCATCAAGGATGAAATCCCCCTTCACATGAAGATCCTTGTTGACGGTCAGGTAATCCTCTTCTGCCCACTGCTTACCGTCAATCCAAATCTGGGCCATCTCATACCTCTGCTATTGCGACTGCCTCTAAATCGAAGCCATATCGACATCTGGAATCCCGGCAAACTTTCGGACGGACGGGATATATCCTGCACAGATTTGTCTTACCCAGATATCTGCAGCCGTGCCTGACATCTATGACCTCGATCCCGTTATCCGCGACGAATTCATCGATCATCATCCGTTCCTCAAGCGTCATTCCCGGTGCGGTCCATAGCCCGGAACGGCAGCACTTCCCACACTTCCGGCAGACCATTATCATACCTCCGTCGTCACGATCGTCAGATACGCTATCGCCGCAACGCTTGAGATCTCGACTCTTATCTGGTCTCCGGCTTCATATTTGTAGCCTTCATCAGCTGCGATGTTCACATTCTGAGCAGCGGTCACAGTCGGATTGAACAGAACAGTGTCGTAGCTGCTTCCGTCCTTGGAGGCCAGATAGACATTAAATGTTGGGCTGACGGCCGCCGAGAACCTGCAGAGTATCGAATTGAGCTTGAACGGAGTCGCCAATGTGGTCGTGTAACTCAGAGCATCTGCTGAAAGATCCTGACTCGTCTTTGATCTGTGGATCCTGCTCAAGCCTGGATTCGGTATCCCGCCATATCTCGGATCCGGCGCCGTCGAGCCCCAGAGCATGATCTGAGTCTCTCGGGTCGCGGTTATGAACAGATGCTCGAGCGATTGGTATGTCACCAGGAAATCCTTCTGTCTCTGGACCAGACGCTTCGGTGTCGCCTCCGTTCTGATGATGATGTCGTTGTCGGCCCAAATGTAGAACGACCGAATGGTGTCGTCCTTCAAAGCCCTCAGACTGTTCGTCATTTTGTCCTTGGTCGTCGATTGGTCACCGAAGACTACATCGCCCTCGATGAAGTCAAAGTCCGTCTCTCCCGCAGGCAGCGTGCCCGTACCCGCTGTCCCGGGCTTCGAAGGCCACGAGATGTATGCAGGTTCCACACGCTTCATGTAGCCTATCAACTTCTGGATCCCGTCGGCAGAGATCTTCTGCAACTCCACCAGTTGGATGAGCTGCTGGTGCATATTCTCGAGATGGACATTCGTGTCGTGCGCCGCTTCGTTGATCTCGACTAGCTCGTCATCCATCTCGGTGAAATAATCGAATATTCGTTTCCGCCCCTCAAACAGATCAAGAGGCGTTCCCTGATCCTTGAGCTTCTTCTGTCTAGCGGTAGGCATCGGAAAGAACTATCGACGGCCAATAGATATAATCTTTGCCCATGCGGTCCGAAGGAAAGGCTTAAGAAGAGTTAATGTTTAGAATGCTTCTTCATCTCTTGTCTGACTATGTCCATGATCTGGATGTCGGTCAGATCCTTGCGCAACGCCCTCAGCCGCTTGAAAAGCCTCTCCGCTTGCTCAGGCCAGAGACCATACTTTTCTGCAATACTCTTTTTCAGCCGCCAATATACTTCATGTTGAGGATTATGTGTCAATTTTCTTCCTCTTTGATATTTTGGTCTGGTTTGGATCGGGCTGGTTGGGTTTCGAATAGCGTAGTCTGGTACGGACTCGTCTGGTGTAGTGTGGATTGAGGCAAAGGCCATATAGGCAAATGCCCATGTCGTTTTTGTGCCAAACGACAGAGAGAGCATTGTCGCTCGAAGATATCAAGCCTTGGGCTACAAAGCGCTTCGAGGCGGAGCTCCTGATTTCTTGATGCTCAAGGTTGAGAATGGCGTCATTCAGGAAGTTCTTGCTGTTGAAGTGAAGAAAAAAGGTAAGCATCTGACCTATGAACAGGCGCTTTATCGAGACCTTCTGTCCCGTGCTGGCATTAAATACATTATGGAGGAAGAAAAATGAAACTACGAGTGCAGCTTGAGCTGCGGGATGTCTATGGAGGCGATGGAGAACTGAGATATGAGCCAAAAGAACGAGTGACTCTAAGCAGAACTCGGACAAAGAGAATGATTCGAGATTCAATTGGAGTTGCAGTTCAAGTAGGTACAGAAGAAGAACTGAAAGAAAAGAAACTTGAGCCGATCCATACTTTTCGTACGGATCAAAATGGTGACCCAATTCTTAGACTCGGCGGATCTCATGGCAAATTCTGGGGCGCGATGAAAGAATGCGCCAAGCAGCTATGGAGTCTCGGCGATAAGGATTTTTCAAAGGGATATTATGCAATACTGGACATGGTTATTATCAAGCCAGTCTGGATACCACTCAAAATTGATGGAGAAATTCGAGTCGAGGGAATCCCGCAAGAAATGAAAGGCAGTAATAGTATGATCATTCAGCATTTCGATGTGCTGTCAAAAGCAAATGCGGAAATCACTCTGCATTTTCCAGATGCTATTGAATCTAAGGTCAAGAAGCTCTTGCAACAACTTGAAGTTGGAACTCATCTGAATAAGCGACGAGCAGAGATCAAGATCTTGAATATTACTAAGGAATAGACCTTCCGTCCGTTAGCCGAGCTCCCACGACTTGACCTTTCTGAAGAGCGTGTGCTCCGTCGGCTTGAACATTGCCTCTGCCATCATATCTGTGATGATATCGCTATACCTGAACTCCGGGGAATACTGCCCAGCCATCCAGGTTCTCAGGAACTCCTCGATCTCGTCGAAATTCTTGTTCAACCGGTAGCAGGCCACGCCACCGGTCTTAGCCCTTCGACTGCGGACCGCCCCGACGCACTCCAGCAGATCTCCCGCACCGAAGCCGTTCACGACATCTCCAGGGCTAGGAACCCATCCCCCGCCCGGCGGATGCGTGTGGAAGGTCATGAGTCCGTGCGGGCACGGCTTCATGGGCACGCCGCATTCCTCCCCGACACAGATTTCCTGGGTATAGGGCTTGCCCTCCTCGACATCATAACAGACGCGAAAACCGCGCTCCTTCCGATCCCTTTGAGTCTCCCAGAGCAGCTTCTCCATCGTCGGGCGGTATTGCTCAGCTGTCGCTATGAGCTCGTCATCGGAAAACTCGCGCATCGGATCACCGGCGCGATTACTTCAGCAGCCGAGGACCCTTTGAGCGTATCTCATCGACCTTGCCCCTGACCTTGGACAGTATCCCGAGTCCGAGAAGGCCTTCGCCCTTGAGCGGCGACTTGAGCTTCTCCAATATGGCAGGCATGTTTTCGACCTCGGCAAAGTTATTAGGGCCTCAGGTATATATCCTCTGCGGAAGGAGCAGACTGCTGCTTCTTCTTGGAAGGGCAAAACATGGTGAGGTGGGAAAGCGAAAGTCGTCGCGGAAGCCTTGTTGTTTGCCGCTGGTCTATTTTAACAATTGCCCACGGAATAGTACATCCCATCCCGAAAGCCTCGCCAACCCTTCCATCCAGCTATTTCGGGCACTATTCATCCGCTGGTCTTATGGAAGGCTTCGACTTGAACAACCGATCATCAACAAGTGATGGAGGCCGTTAAACAATCAAACAATGGGGGGAAATTGCTGTCTGATTGTGAGAAAAAGGGGGAGGAAGTCGGCCTCCATCATACCCTGCCAATCGAAGAAATCCGATTTGAGCCTGACAAGACGAGTGCGATTTTCTCCCTCGAAGAGCACGATTATCCTGTGCCCTGCACCGAGATGCTCGAGGACGAGGGCGATTTCTGTCTCATCATGATCTGCCCGGCACACAGATGCCCGGGCTACGATAACTGTCCAGGCAGTCAGCATGTGTACAACAGCTATCTGCAGTATCACACACCGATTCCCTGCCCCGACTGCAGAGGAGGGGAACTCAGGGGCTGGATTGTCGGGAAATGCGAACGGTGCTATGACTACGGAGTCATCGCATTCGAGGAGCGGTTCGCCTGTGATATCTGTGAGTATTGGCGGCTCAGGGATCATTGCGAGCTACTGAACATCGGCAAGCGGGAGCGGCCAAGGGAATGCAAGCACCTGCTGCTGATGGAGAAGCTGCCTGGCTTGAGAGGGATGGTATGAGCTATCAGAGGTTCAAGCAAACATGGGAACCGAGAGATGGGGATATATGTTCGATCCGGTTCACGGTCAGGGAAGCGCTCATCATGCGAGACATGATAGACCTGGTAGCAAGAGATGACGGCTGGCCTGTGGAACACCTGACTGATTTCATGAACGAAGATGATGATGAAAGGCTGAAGAAGGAGATGCTATGGCTGGAGAAGAAGATAAGAGCAAGAATCGAAGGCGAAAAACTGCACGGGCACTCAAAAAGGCTGTTCCACCAGGGGAAATCTCGCTAGACCACTTCATCGACATCAAGGCAGATGATTGGCAACCGACAATTCTCAGTGGCCGCCCACTCAAAAACAAAGCTGAAGTCAAGCAGCAACTAGACGATCCCGTCAAGCAGCAAGAGAAGAAATCCAGGAAGCGCAGAGCTAAAGCAGAACTTGAGCGGGAATGGCGAATCAAGAATATCGAGAAAGAACACAAGCTCGATGGCAAGTCCCAAATCGTGAATCTTCAACGATGCTTTCTGACCAAGCTTCGCGTCAGCCAAGAAGCGTGGGAAGAGATCCGGGCTAGGACCATCGAATGGCTGGAGAAATGGTCTAGGGAAGCTGAGGAACGCGCAGGGAAAGATGGTCGAAAGACCATTCAGATTCAGGATCTGATATAGATGGCATGGATTGGACTGGGCTGGTTTGGTTTAGCAAAGCCTGGTATAGTCTGGCCTGGAGTGGTCCAGTTCAGTTTGGTCTTTCGACTTCAATCTGAAAGCAATTCGGAGATATAAGTGATTCCTATGGCAGCCGACAAGTATAGAGAAAAAGCAATTGTCCGTGTGAAATGTGATCTCTGCAGTATGACAGACAAGGGGGGGAAAGCAGATCTTGGCCAGAGAGGATGGCGAAAGGCCGTAATCTGGATGGCGGGGAAAAAGGAAACAATCACTCGCTGTCCTCAGCATAAAGAAGGCTATGATGAGATCATCGGCAATGCCTTCAAGAAAAGGCTCCGGCTCAGCACGAAGATTGGTGGCATTACGATCAAGGGCGGAGCAGAGATGACTGGCGATATTACGATTGTGAGCCGTCACACTACCATCACCGGGGATGTGATAGCGCGCAACAGCCTGATACAACCCGAGAAACCTCTAAAAACGACCGTATCCGGGCATTTCGAGCACTATTCCGGGCCGATAATTAGGAGAGACGAAGATGGCATCCATAAAGACGGAAAGGGAACACGAGTTCCAGCACGAGCTGACTCTGAGAGAGCTTAAGGACATCTGGGACTGCCTCAAGAAGATGGGCACGCAGATTGAGGACCTGACCACTAGAGTCAAAGAACTGGAAACAGCAGCGGGGGTAGGCGATGGCCGCTGAGCCTTTAACAGCTGAATATATCTGCGAATTCTGCGGGAAGCTCTTTGATGCAGAGATTCTCTGGTTTGACCAGGGGCATCATCCTAATTGTGAGATCATTGGCCGCCATCATCATCAAAAGACTTCATGTCCAATATGTCCCGAATGCCTGTCTGGAAAAGAGGCAATGGACAAGGTCATTACTATCCGCAGTAATGGGATCACCTGGACCGCGATTCATGGCAATCTCATGCTCGCACTCCGGCATCCTGATAACAAGGGGCCTTCTCGGAAGCTGATCGTTACTTTCGTCAAAAAGCTCGGCGAGGCCCTTGAGCAGGAAGGCGTGGTTACGCCCAACATCTTGCGGCGCGCCTACCGGCTTGAAGCCGAAGAAGGAAGCCAGGAATTCGTTCAGGAGAGTGATGATGGTGGCAGTTGAACAGAAGCGTGGGTGTGGATTCAGGAAACAATTTGGGCTGTATTTATGCGGAGACGGCCTGGCCGTCGTCTGCATCAAGCTGCCAATACCGCTTCGCGTCTGCCCGGTGTGCGGCGAAGGCGTCAGATTCAGCAGAGGCTGGAAATGGGTCGATCCGCTACTGCTGACCGGCGGAATTTGCACGCCAAATGAGATGCCCGCATACTGTAAGGATCACCATTGCCCGTTTGATGAACGGCTTGCGGGTTTGATGTGGATCGGAGGGAAGTTCTACACGCCCGAGAGCTTCACCAATGAAGCTAATGAAATGGGCATATCGAAGAGGATCTCGTCCATTCCCAAAGGGCTCGAATTGGGGAAGACCTGGATTCTGTTGGCCCATAAGAAGGCCGTCAGAACTCCGACCTGCAAACACATGGACAAAGACGGCATCTGTATCTTGGCAACGAAGGTCATAGACCCAGAATGGGTGCAGGGCGCGACATACCATCCCGAGACCGAGAAATGGGTCTGCCTCTCACCAAGAGACAACCTCAAGAATTGTTGCAAAAACTATGCTGAGGAGCTCTTATTCGAGCCTGGGATATTCCACGCTTTCAAGCCGATTCGAATAGAGAAGATATTGCCGGAATCCATGAAGGCGGATGAGAAGGAGCTTGAGAAGCTCAAGAAACGTGGGATCACGCCAGTCTTTGTGCCGGACAACGATCCGGACCACAAGGACACGGTTTATGACAAGCAAGAGGAAGAAACTGACCATGCCGATTGAGGAGTGAAACTAATGGGGCAGAGAATCGACGACGAAATCAGGGAACACGAGCTGGAGAGAAAAGCGAAGAAAGCTGCGCATATCGAGAAGATACTGACGCCGGAAGGCTTCGCCGAGACAATCGAAGACCGCCGAAAGGAATTCGAGAGGGAGATCAAGGAGACTCTCAGTCTCTGGCTTGTAGATATGAATGAGCCGATATGGAAACAAATTGAGAAGCTGCAAAAACGAATAACAGAGCTCGAAATTCTGGTCAAAGGGCATCCTCATAATGACCCGATTAGGAAGGAGGCCGATCATGCCGATTGAAGACAAAGTGTATGTCCCAATGAAGGGCTGCGTGAAGGTGAGTTGTGAGAACTGCGTTGAGGACCATATCGAGTGCCCGATCAAGGCGATTCTCCGGGGCCATCTGATCGAATACTATCAGGATAGCCTAGGGCATCTCGATACAGAAGATTGGGAGCGGGACAAGATAGACTTCTCTCAGTGGCATTGTTCTCGCTGGCAGCTGGATGAAACCCGAAAGAAGCATTTAAGTTCGCGTTTCGTGGGCACGATTCCATCGGAAAAGATCACACCGGAGGAACAAGCGAAGGACCTGCCGCTGAGTCTGCTCTCAGCAGCGGAACTTCAGAAAGAGATACAAGACATGATAGCCTATATGAAGAAAGGACTGAAAGAAGGAACGCACCAAGCCCCCGAAGGAGAAGTCGAAAGCGGAATCGCTTGTCTCAGGTGGGTACTCACTAAGATGAAGGTTGACTGAGAACCCATCCAAGGAGGCTTCTTAAATGGATCTGGAAGACATAGAGAACAAAATTGCCAGACTCGGAGCGGAGAACGCATTGTTAAAGGATAAGCTAGGAGAAGCCGCGCATGTCAATATAGCATTAGCCGAAGATGCGCTTGCAAAACTCGCGGCGACAACCGCCCTACTAAACCATATCGAAGAGTGCGAGAAGTGCGACCTCAAATATGACCTTCTCGTCCTTCTTGAGGACTCGGTACACCAATTCATGATGGCCGGATTGGAACCGAACAACGACCCGACAACACAAGCCAATGCTGTGCTCGGGAAGCAGAGCAAGAAGCAGATTCGGAGGCTACATGATCGACCTTGAATGCAGAAAATGCGGCGGTCGACTCTACATTACAGAGGAACACAGCGAAGGCGTAACCGTCACCTGTGAGAAGTGCAACAAGCGCTTCTACTACCGAACAAAGAAGGAATGAGAGATGCCATCTAAGAAGATTCTACCGATTCGGCTCGAATGTCCAATGTATGAACGCCTGCTAGGAGAGGGCACGGCTTGCGTCTTCCATCTCGGACATAAATGCGGGCCGCAAACCTGCATCATCGAGGTAGACTTCAAACGCTGGAAAGGAGAATAAATGACTAACTGGAGAGCACCACCATCGGCGCATCAGTGCGTGTTCAAGATATGTCACTGCCCTTACTGCAATACTGAGAGACGATATCGAACTGCGACTGCGTGTGAAAGGGTGACTCTGCGATGCTTCAATTGCGGAGGCAGATTTCCTATACCCAGTGATGAGTGATTATGCAGAAGGCTGCCAGAACTGGAGAAGATTTAGAATGAAAAGACCGACCTGCATAGATCTCTTTTGCGGCTGCGGCGGCTTCTCGCTCGGCTTGATTCAAGCCGGATTTGATGTTCTACTCGGCCTCGATTCGGACCATCATGCGCTGACAACCTATGGTTACAATCTCGGCTCGAAAAATCTGAAATGGGTCGGCAATCTTCCGCCGCTTAGATTTCGAAAGAAGGCATGGCTAGACCGCGGAACCCGCCCTCCGCTCTATGGAGAGGCGACCGGGCAAATCGCATATCCAAAGGATGAGCCGAAGAAAACTCCTTGGCGCAGAACTGTGCGTATCGTGGTCTGCAAAGACATCTATGATGTCTCCGGTTGGGACCTGCTCGAGATGCTCGGCATCGAAAGCGTGGATTGTGTGATCGGTAGCCCGCCGTGCATCAGCTTCAGCAAGATGAGCAAGCATTGCAACAAGCCGCACCCCGCCGACTTTCTACCATTCGAATTCGCCCGCCTCATCAACGAGCTACATCCAAAGACTTGGGCGATGGAGAATGTGCCGCAATTTGCGACCAAGAAACTGCCTTCCGGCATCAAAATCATCGATGTATTCAATAACCTGGTCAGGCATCCAATCGGCATCACGGCGGCAGATATACTACGGTGTGAGGGGGAATAGGATGGCGGGAGAACATAGGAAACAGCGATGTCCGAACTGCGGAGTATTATTCGTTTCAACTAAGGGACTCAAGCTGAGCATCACATTCGAAAGAGTTGTAGAACAGCGATTGCTATGCTCAGAGAAATGTGTTCTTGAAACCATGAGGAAGTTGCTCAAGCAATATGGAGATGGCCGATACCCCCACGGCGATCCGTGTGATGGATGCAAACACAAGCCTGGCAGATACTATGGTCGGTGCATCCATTGCTCTCGGAATCCGAAGGCTACCCAGGATTATTATGAAGCGGAGGTCAAGGAAGATGTCTAAGAAGGGGAAGGCGAAGCCGAGCGCATTGAAATGTCCAGAATGCGGAAGTGAGAATGTCGCAGTCTTGTGTTTTGAAGGCGAACCGACAACCTTTGCCTGTGATGAGTGCGATCATGAATGGAGGGAGGCTGACCGCGATGGGTGACAAGTCTTGTGCATCCTGCGAACTGAACCGACCTTATGACCCTAATGACCCAGATGCATCAATCTGCATCCACTATGATTGCTTCGCACCCGACTTCAAGTATTTCCAGCCCCGCCCAGAGGAGGGAGAGAAGCGATGAGAAAGACGGAGGATGCGAAGGGCCGAGGATGCAACTCCAAGAATGGTGCGGTTGCTGAAAACCCATCGGTGAGAAGCAGTCCTCCGTCCTCAAAATGTCCAAAGTGCGGGAGCGAGATGCGATACTTTGACAGATTTGCGGCGTGGAGGCATAAAGAGCCAATCTACGGTCCTGGTCCTGATGATTATGGGCGCATTCGATACTATCGTTGCGTCAAGTGTGGTCACGAGGAGAGGCTAGGGGGTGAGAAGGTAGGCGGTAGGAAGGGAGGTACAGTCCTGAAATGCCCCAAGTGCGGCAAATACCATTCAAGTTCGCAGTGTTCTCCTCGTGGCAAGAAGTTCTGCCCAAAGTGCGGGAGCGAGTTGCCTCTAGAAGAGGGATGGGATGGCATGGTTTATCACTGCAGGCCCTGCCATATCGTGATAGATGCGGAAACAGACGAAGCATGTGAGATACGAGTTCTCGAAAGACTGTACCCACTTCCGGACCACGAAGAGAAGCTCAAGGACGGTGAGAAGGGATGAGGAGCGAGGAGGAGAAAGAGGAAGCCCTGATTGACGCCCAATTCAAAGGCTGGCTTATGGGTTATCGAGATGGAAAGCACGACGCGATTCTAGACCTCAAACTAAAAGGGGTACTCAACGACAAGGGGGAGAAGTGACGATGACAACGAGAGCGGGAAAGGCGGTGAGCGACGGCTTCCCTGTTGGGCGGCTCAGTCAGGGCGAGGCTAAACTGCAGGAAGCGGGTTCGAATCCCGTCCCCGACTCTCTCAAGGACGGTGAGGGATGATCGGAACGGCTGGAGTGGAATGTTTCGATGGTCATTGCCATCCTTGGACAAAGACGAACTGCGCCATCTGTCCGATCCGTCCGATGAAGGTCTTTATCGGCAATGATGGAAGCAAGTCGAGTATCGCTCGAATGATTAAGATGGGGTATGGTATGATGCTGACCAATACATACCGCAATCCTCAGCGTTTTCCATACTACGCTGTCGATAATGGAGCGTTCGGTTGCTGGAAATCCGGTCACGCTTGGGATGGCGATTCCTTCCTCAAGTTGGTGGCCCGTTTTGCAAAAGAGACTCTCGAACCGGATTTCATTGTCGCGCCTGATAAGGTTGCCCAAGGTATGAATTCTCTGGCCTTCTCGTTGGAATGGATTGACCGATTGAGAGAAATTTGGTCCGAAGGTCGATACTTCCTAGCAGTTCAAGACGGAATGTTGTCGCAGGACATAGCCGAATCCGAATATGACTGTTTTGATGGTCTGTTTGTGGGGGGCACTCTGAGATGGAAATACGCAACTGCGGCGCACTGGGTCAAAATGGCTCACTCGTTCAGAAAGCCTTGTCACATCGGTAGAGTGGGAACATGGGAGAAGATTGTCTGGGCGCACAGGATCGGCGCTGACAGCATCGATTCAATGTCCTGGGGAAAGAACAACAGCTATCATCATCTCTCCGATGCCAAGATGCAACTGACTCTCAAGGACGGTGAGGGATGATGATCTGCCCTGAGTGCGGGAGCCTCCTTCGGGAAGGGGCCAACCTCAATGAAGGGTATTGCCCAGAATGCGACATAGAATATGAGTACGGTGAGAAGGGATGACTCTCCACTACTTTGTAGCGGCCTGTTTGCTGTCGGTACTTCAGGCGAAAAATGAGACCGTCAAGTGCCCTAAGTGCGGAAGCGAGATGCTGCTCATGACATTGGATGCTTATGGTAACGAAACCTGGGAATGCGATGTTTGCTTCAGCAAGTTACGGAGTCGTCTTAGAAGGTCGGTGATTCATTGAAATGCCCAAAGTGCGGGAGCGACTGGTTTTGGCCCATAGGTGGCGGTCGATATTACTGCCAATCGTGCGGTCACGAAGAGAAGCTCAAGGACGGTGAGAAGGACGGTCACTCTTAGATTCACTCGAATGGAATGCGAAATTCTCAAACTCGCTATGGTCGAACTGAAAGAGCGAAATGAGGAAGTCGGTCTACCCAAGAATGACCCAGAAGAAGTGAATATCATTCGAAAGATTCGAGAAGGGTTAGGTGAGACAGGTGACAAGTGAGAAGGGGAGGGCGAAGATGAACTTTCAAAATACCGTGACGGACTACAAAATGAAACTCGGGAATCCTATTCCGTCATGGTATTGTTCGAAATGCAAATATCAATTCGGTCACGGGAGGCAAAGCCTTGAACAAGCAAAAAGCTGATGGCATCACATACTGCGACTACACGACTAATCCATGTAAAGGCTGCAAACATAACTGTTGGTACTGCTGGTCGAGAGACCTCAATCACAGATTCCATCGTTCCTTTAAACCGAGCTTCGACCCGGAGGAGCTCCGCAAACTTGCCAAGGTCAAGCACAAGCGGATCTTCGTGTGCGACGCCTCGGATATGTGGGGCGATTGGATTCCAGATACATGGATCAGCGCAATACTCGGAGCTTGCTGCTCAATCCCGAATACCTACCTCTTCCTGACGAAGAACCCCAAGCGATACCAACGCTTCCTCATACGAATCCCGGACGGCAGTTGGATCGGCACGAGCATCACCGGAGGCGGGAAGGACAGCGTGGAGCGCTTAAGAATACTTCAGTATACGCTGCGCCTGCCGACAATACGCAAGTGGCTCTCAGTCGAACCTCTGTACGAGGACTTCGCGGCCAAGACCGACTTCAACGGCATGGATTGGGTCGTGATCGGCGAGATGACCGGGAGATTCCGCAAGAAGGCCCCCTGCACAGATGAAATCGTGGAGCTCGCAATCGTCTTCGCCAAGGATTACAACATCCCAATCTTCATGAAGTCGCCACTCTATGAGAAATTCATGAAGAACCATCCGAATGAGAGCCATCTGCGGGAGGTCCCGAAATGAATGAGATGCTCAAAAACCCCTGGAGAGAAGTTCTCCTTAAATCATGCAAAGAGCTTGGAATCAAACCGAAGGATGTGACTGTGTTAGGAATCAATCGTGATCCTTTCCTTGTCGGCAATGGACCGCAGCTCCAGATGGCAAAATGGTTCAAGAATGTCATTGACACCTATTTTCCTGGTGTCATTCAATTGCATCTCAGGAGAGTACATTATCATATCAGCCAGAAAGTGAAAGTCCGGGACATCGACGGCAAAGGCTACAATCCAATTGACACCGAAGGTTCTGATTGGGAATATCGAGCGGGGGCTTTTCCGTTAGCCACGGTTTCACCCCTAAATTCTTGCTCTCCTAGCGAGGATACCGCTGACTCGACGGGTCCTCGCCCCTTCGGAAAACACGCATACATTTATATGCGCGGAATACCTATGCAGTTGCATGTCAGCGGTTCTGTTAGGCCTCGCTGTGCTAAGTCTTCAATTTGGCGGTGCCGTCCTGATTGCGTGGGGCATCTGGATAGGCATGGAATGCTATATCTCATCTCGAAAACAAGGTGATGAAGAAAAAGGAGGTGAAAACGAATGAAAGCAATAAAATGGACGGCAAGGAGCCTGGCGGGTCTTCTAGTCGTCATCGGGGTCGCGATGATCGTTGCGGCAGCGGTTGTGGTGGTATGGCAGCAGACGCAGAAGGTGACTGTCACGCCGAAAGCCGTGGTAGCCAAAGACCCGGAGATAACCGACATTAACCTGATACAGGGGGCTTCGCAGGTCTACAAAATAACGGTCACCAACCCTGGGGATACGGAGATAATCGTTACCCTTACTACCAAGGTAACTGGTAGTGGTACTGGCGTGACCGCAACTATCACAGAGCCGGCGATGCAGACCATTGCGGCAGGCGCGCATTTCGACTATACTGTCACCGTTACTGCTGCTGCTGATGCAACAGGCACTGCCACCATCGACTATGAACTCACTCAGACCTGATCTCTAAGGGAATCGATGAGGACATCTCTCCCAAACCCTTTCCTTCTTTTTTGGTCATCGAAAAAGATTGAAATCGCGGATGAATCACTCCCTGCGCATACTTATATCTGCGCAATGCTATGTAGTCTATCAATGGCAGGGAAGAAGGGTAAGAAGATATCGAGAATTGACACGACGATTCGAGTTCTTCGACTAACAAGAGATCGACTGAACAACTGGAAAAACGCTCGCAAGCTGAGAAATGATGATGTGGCTTTGAACATACTTTTGGACAAGTTCGAGAAGGAAGACTTCGAACCCCCATTCAGAAAGGCCGGAGGCCGCTAGAAATAGCCCCCTCAACGGGGCGCCATTTCCTCCAGAAATCGAACCACTCACAACTTTTGCGGCCCCCGACCACCCATCAATGAGGAGAGAGCCGATGCGAACACTGATCCGAGCAGGACTGGAAAGCTATGACCCGATTTCAACGACCGATTTTCTAGCCAATCCGACAAACATGGGACGAAAAATACTGGCACTTGAAGACGAAATCGATATCTCCATGCAGAAGATTCAAAAGCTTCTCTATTGGGTCGAGACATATCGCATTGAAGGATGGCTAGGTCCCGCCGAAGCCGCGTTCCTCTATATGGCCGCCAAGCGCTGTTCTACAGGCGATATCGTTGAGCTCGGCTCTTGGCATGGCCTATCGACGATCTTTCTGTCTGAAGGCACGAAAGCGGGCTTCAGACGCACGGTCTTCGCCATAGACCCTCACGCCAACACTTCCGTTCACAAGCAGAATGAACAAGACGATACTTGGAGGTCCTTCCGCACCACCTGCGACATCTTTCATCTGTGGGGCAATGTCCAGCCCGTGCGTCAATTCTCTTATGAGGCTGTGAGAGAATGGGAAGGGCCGTGCAGAGGAGCCATCGGGCTTCTCTTCATCGATGCCGACCACGAATATGAGTCGGTCAAACGCGACTTCAACGATTGGCTGCCTTTCATGACTGAGGGAGGCATGATCATCTTCCACGACACCAATCTTCCCGGCGTGATGAGATTCTACAAAGAGATCTCTCCGTCATTCAAAAAAGACCGCCGCGCAGTCGGGAACACCATCGCGCTCGAGGTCCCGGCTTACGGTGGACGAGGGTGCGAGAGCTGAGGCTGGCCACAGCAAGAATACTGCCAAAGCGATGATGCTGCCACGACGACTACTACCAAGAGAACCTTGTATCGTAGCATGAGTCACTACTGCGCTCTCCGAACTGACTCCCCCCAGCATCCATGAAAAAATTCTGAGCGACACGAGATGCCGCAAGCATCTCACGAGAGGGTGTCGCATGAGATTCGATTCTGGATACTTTAGTTCGGAGAGCAAGTGTAGTAAGCCTTTCGTGGACTTAAGCGTTATGTCCTTTCTGTGCCCCCGACGAATATGACACGATATGATTTGTCCGACGACTTTTCCAAGGTATCTTACTATTCCCGACCCCGAGTTTGTGCGCCTAGCGCGATTTCTGTGTGTCGAAATTCGTATCAAGCGGCAATATAATGGTTCTTACACCCGAATAGGCCAGATTCGCCGCTTCCTTCGTCAGACAACGCTTGCAGGGAAGAATGATGTATCAGAAACACCCTGCGCTGACATATGTCTCGAAAGCCCGATTTCGTGCGAAAAGTATGGGTAAGGACCAACAAGAAGACACTCACCGTCTCGATTCCCGCCTTCCTAGCTCGTAGTGCGGGCATCAGCCTCGGCGCGAAAGTGCAGTGGTCGATCCAAGGACGGATCCTCAGCCTACGCGTGATTCGCTAGCACTAATCCCTCCATTTTGCCATGCCTCACCCTGCCTCACCGGGCCAGATCACACATCACCGTGCCAGACCCAGCCAAACCCGACCGCACCATACCTGACCACGAAATGCCTCGCCTCACCCTGCCTTGCCCCACCTTGCCTAGCCCGACCTTACCCTACCTCGCTGCACACCACCACGCCGAACAGCACCCCGAAATGCCTTGCCCTGCCTCACCGGGCCAGATCACACATCACCGTGCCAGGCCATACCCCGAAATACCACGCAATGCCCGACCCCACCAAACCTCACCGTACAGCACCCGACCGCACCTGACCCGACCAAACCCTACCTGACCATGAAATGCCTCGCCTCGCCTTGCCGGACCAGACCAGACTCTACCGGACCTTACCCCGCCGTATCAAGCCCCGCACCACCATACCTGACCACACCTCGAAATGCCTCGCCATGCATCACCGTACCCCGCCACACCGTATCGAGCAATACCCCGCCGAACCGTACCTTGCCCTGAAATGCTTCGCCCTGCCAAACCTAACATTGCAACACCATTCCGAACCCCGCCTCGCC
>Ga0315296_10002397_pt1 | contig 16031 bp, 11 predicted proteins | sample YL17G14_18_MG_FD_203921 | JGI IMG/M metagenome (GOLD analysis project Ga0315296, IMG submission 203921) | Sediment microbial communities from Yellowstone Lake, YNP, Wyoming, USA - YL17G14_18 | ecosystem: Environmental > Aquatic > Freshwater > Lake > Sediment | place: USA: Wyoming | collected... | reverse complement strand
GACGAAAGGACGGGCCAGCGATCCCCCTGTCTGTGGGCGCGCGGGAACGGCTGGATGGCGATGACGCTGGCGGCCATCTGCGAGACGAGACCAGAGGGCGATGCCCTCCGGCAGCGGGCCGGCCCTCTCCTCCAGCAGCAGATCGCTGCGCTGGTGCCCTTCCAGGATGGCAGTGGTCTGTGGCACACGGTGCTGGATGACCCGTCCACTTACCTGGAATCGTCCTGCACGGCTGCCTTTGCCCTGGCGATAGCAAAGGGCATCCGCTGCGGTGTCCTGCTGTCGAGGTTGGAGCCCGTTGCCGCTCGGGCCTGGCAGGCGGTGCAGGGTTACGTCTCGCCGGGCGGCGACTTCACTGGCGTTAGCAGCGGAACGCTCCCCGGCGACGCCGCGCATTACAATAGCATCCCGGTCGGCGTTGAGCGCTTCGGGACCGGCATTCTTCTGCTGGCCGGCGCCGAGCTGTGATAGTGCCTGCAGGAACTGGGCTGTCCGTAGACCTTTGCCAAAGGTGGCTAATGGAGGGAGCGCCATGACCGACTGCCGCCCCTCGTGGGATGACTACTTCATGAAGATAGCTGATGACGCTTCGACGCGTTCCAACTGTGTGCGAAGAAAGGTTGGAGCATTGATAGTAAAGCAGAGGAACATCATCAGCGCTGGCTACAATGGGACGCCGATCGGAGTCAAGAACTGCTTTGAAGGTGGCTGCCCTCGCTGCTTATCGGACGCCCAACCCGGCCAAGGCTACGATACTTGCATCTGCGTTCATGCTGAAGCCAATGCCATACTGCTGGCTGCGCGGCATGGAAACGCAACCGAGGGAGGAGTCTTATACACGACGATTCGCCCTTGCTTCTCTTGCCTGAAGGAAGCTGTCCAGGCGGGAATCCAAGAGATCGTCTATGAACAGGAAGACGCATACGAACAACATCTGGAAGACGCCTATCAAGGGCTTGTGCGCGACTCCAACATGAGGCTGCGCCAGTTTGTCCGGCGGGCAGACTAGGCGCGCATTGGCTCCTTAAGGCCGACCGTAGCAATGATCATATGCAGCCCAACCAGAATGAATACAAACGGCTACTGTAGACGTCCTGCACCGACCGCAGGGAGTCTCACGTTCCCTTGCGCTTCCCCCAGTGGCCAACATGACAAGCTGGCTCCCCATTGATTCCCCTGCCCTCCTACCGACCAACGCCATCGTGTGGTCCGTCGTGGCGCTACGGTCAACAGCGGACGCGACGCCGGCGACGCACAACTTGCGGTGTGAGGATGATTCTCTTTGATTGACTGAGCCCTTGCAGGCCCCCTCTCTCCTCAGAATGACCGCACACTATGTGTCGATGGTGCGGTTCGTGGTGGCGCTGGGATGGCCGTAGCTTCTTCCCTTGCAGCCCAGCGCGTCGGTCCGCATTTCGCGCACGGCTCAGACCTCCTCGTAGCAGGCCCGCTGCTCCGGGAGCATCTCGACCAGGTGCTTTTCGGCGACCTCGGGCGCTACGGCCTTGAGCAAGCCGTCCGGCGTCTGCACGACGACGCCGCTCTTGGTTAGCAGCTTGTAGCGGCGCTTGCGCTCCTCGCGGTCGGGGTGACAGATGAGCTGGCAGTTGCCACACGTGAGGTTGAGTTTCCGCCGGCCCGGGATCGCCGGGTGGTGGAAGCCGCCCTTGATCTCGGGCCGTCCCCACGTGTTCATGGTCGCCTTGCCCAGAGTCAGCCTGAACTCCTCTTCTTTGCGCGGGATCGGGAAGCGGCCCGGAGACCACGTGGACCACTTGCCGTTCCTGGCCAGTCCGGTGAAACCGCCGCCCACGAGATCGCAGCGGTGGTAGGTCCGCCGCTTCGAGTAGCTGAACTCCACCCCGCCCATTGTCACGGTCGTCCGCTCCTTCTTATGCATCAGGCCCGATAGGCAGGACGCCATGCAGAGCTGGCACTCGTCGCAGTACTTCTCCTCGGGAGGAAGCGGCTCGGTGGGCTCGAGCTCGGCTGTCATGACCACGGAGCCAAGGATCACGGCCGCGCCGTGGGTTTTGGTGATGACGTTGCCCGAGAGCCCGAACTAGCCGACGCCGGAGCGTACAGCCAGGTAGCGGTGCGAGATGTCGGGCATGAAGTCGAGCATGCCTGCGGGGGTGTCCTTGCGGTAGACCGTGTTCACAGCCTCCGCGTAGGAGGGGTATCCGTGCTGGTCCAGATAGCTGGCGAGGGCGACGGCGAGGCCGGTCACGAAGAAGTTGGTGTGGACGTTGTCCTCCTGGTGGCTGGCGTGGTCCTCCTTGGCGAGGTAGCGCTGGATCTTCTCCTGGTCCAACGGCATAGCGAAGCTCACCGCTGACTTCGCCTCCGGCAGCACGTACTCGAGGTCCGTCGACGGAGGGCCGCCGGCCAGCGTCTCCTTCGTCGCGATCCCTGCGGCACAGGCACCCTGGCTAATCACGAAGTCGATCGCGAACCGCGTGAATTCCTTCCTGTCGTCCATGATCCTCTCCTTCTCGCCCCCATGCCCGGCTCCGCATCGCAGGGCAGCCGCCCCGCCCGCCGCTCGGAACACCAAAATTATACATGGCGTACGTGTTGGCGGAATAGCCGAATTCCCCGACATATCTGATTCGACGGGCCTGACGCGCCGCTGTTGACAGGCGCTGTCGGTTGCTGTTGAATGGCCGCGCTGGCCTGTTGTTCTTCTTCGAGGGAGGTGCTGCTATGCCGCGATTTCGGCAACGCTTCGTTCTTCTTGGTGTCGCCTGTGTTTTGCTGGTGCTCTTAGGTCTTGCCGCGTGCGGCGAGGAGGAAGAGGCGGGGACGGCCAGCCCAGCCGCGACGGTAGTGGGAACGGCCACCCAGGTAGCCGCCGAGACCCCTCAAGCGACAGCCACGGTGAAGCCGGCGACGCCGACCGCACCACCGACGCTCACCCCTACGCCCGCCCTGTCAGGGCGCATCGCCTTCGTCTCGTACCGCGACGGGAACTCGGAGATCTACGTGATGAACGCCGACGGCACGGGCCAGGCCAACCTCACCAACAACCCAGCGGTGGACTTCTCGCCCGCCTGGTCGCCCGACGGGTCCAAGATCGCCTTCGTGTCCTACCGGGATGCCAACGAGGAGATCTACGTGATGAACGCCGACGGAACGGGCCTGACCAACCTCACCAACAACCCAGGCGAGGACGGCTACCTCGCCTGGTCGCCCGATGGCTCCAAGATAGCCTTCATGTCGGAGCGGGATGGTAACCCGGAGGTCTACGTGATGAATGCCGACGGAACGAGCCAGACCCGTCTCACCAACGCAGAACGGGCGGACGGCGGGGCCGCCTGGTCGCCCGACGGGTCCAAGATCGCCTTTAACTCGTTCCGTCACCCTCCCGGTTGGGCGAACTCGGAGATCTACGTGATGAACGCCGACGGGACGGGCCAGACGCGTCTCACCAACACAGAACGGCCGGACAGCGGGCCCGCCTGGTCGCCCGACGGCTCCCAGATCGCCTTTATCTCCGAGCGGGACGGCAACAACGAGATCTACGTAATGAGCCCTGATGGGACGGGTCAGACCAACCTCACCAACAACCCAGCCGACGACGTGTCGGCCGCGTGGTCGCCCGATGGCTCCCAGATCGCCTTTTGGTTCGGCATCCTCTCGGGGAGCGACCCCGGGACCACTTTCGAGATCTACGTGATGAACGCCGACGGGACGGGACGGACCAACCTCACCAACAACTCAGCCTGGGATGGTATGCCTGCCTGGTCGCCCGATGGCTCGAAGATCGCCTTCCAGTCGGAGCGCGACGGGAACAGCGAGATCTACGTAATGAACGCCGACGGGACGGGTCAGGCCAACCTCACCAACAACCCAGCCGGGGACGACTCGCCCACCTGGTCGCCGTAGAGAGCGGGGCGAAGGACGGGAGGGCAAGCGCCGATGGAGGTGATGACGGGTATGGCGCTCATCCCTGCTGTTGCGCTAACCGGCGCGCCTGGGCGCCTGGCCACGTTCTGGTGAGTCGATGAGAGCAGTACTGGTTTCTGCTGCGCTTGTGCTGCTATCGCTTGTATTCATGGTGAGCGCCTGTGGTCAGCCCTCGTCACCGCCCTCCACGACGACTGCGCCCAGTGCCAGCGCCGAGACGGCGACTCCCGGTTGGGAAACGCCCGTCCCTACGGCCGCTGAGCCGAGTCCGGCTTCGGAAACGCCGACCCCTGCCGCCACAGAGCCAGCTGTCGCACTTGAAACGCCCGTCCCCACGGCTATAGAGCCGACTGTCGCACCCGGAACGCCCCCTCCCTCGCCTGACTTGGCGCAGCGCCCTTTGATCTGGTTTGGCCCTTTGCCCCCTTTGCTCGTAACGGAGGGCCGTCCATACATAGGTTCGGAAGACTTCATGAATCTGTTTGCGCCGGACGCCCCGTGGGCGAAAGCGGCCGAACGTGTGCATGTCTTCAAGCTCTGCGGGGAATGGGTCAGCGACGTGCCCTGGAACGTTCATGCAACGGACACCGAGCTGAAGCAAGTCGTGGCCGACTTGAACCGTCGCGGGATCGCCATCGCATTCGAGGCAGGCCCCCTGACAGCGACCTCCACCTGCGGAGCAGGTATCGAAGGTTTCGCTGGGCCAGAAGAGGGCCTACGGATAGCGCGCCGCATCAAAGCGGCGGGCGGGGAAGTGCGGTTCGTTGCCCTTGACGAGCCATTCGCGAACGCAAGCATCTACGATGGCCCCAATGCCTGTCACTGGCCACCTGAGAAAGTCGCCGAAGAGGTGAATCACTACATAGAAGCCATCAAGGGAGTGTTCCCTGACGTTATCATCGGCGATACCGAAGTGTTGTGGGCGACAATGGACGTCGATGACCTCAAGCACTGGCTGGATGCCTATTACAGTGTGACGGGGTCCCACCTACCTTTCTTCCATCTTGATGTCGACTACACCCGGCCAGACTGGCCGGAGGCGGCCAAGGAATTGGAAAGCTTCGCCAGGGAGCGAGGTATAGAGTTCGGCATCATCTACACGGGGACCTGGAAAGATCCATCGGACGAAGCCTGGCTGGGGAACGCCGGTGAGCGCGTCAAGGCATATGAACTCGCACACGGTGGGCAGCCGGATCATGTCCTGTTCCAGTCCTGGCACGACCACCCTGACTACGTCCTCCCCGAAACTGAACCGAACACCTTCACCAACTTCATCGACCTCTATTTTGAGGACCGGGCCGCGCTGGGCTTCCGGACGGAGGGTCCCGGCGCCAATCTCGCCCTCGGTCGACGGGCCACGGCAAGCAGCGCCTTGCCTGATCTCCAACCCGCCATGGCTGTCGATGGCAATCCAGAGAATTGGTGGGGGTCTGGCGACTTTGCCCCGCAATGGATTGAGATTGATCTGGGAGCCCCGGCTAGCATTGGACAGATTCGATTGACCATCAGCCAGGACCCCGAAGGAGAGACTCTGCATCGGATCTGGGGTAGGGGTTCGGGCGAGGAGTATCAGCTGTTGCACGAATTTCGGGGCTTTACCAGGGACAGCCAGGCGCTAGAGCACACGCCGCCAACGCCCTGGCGGGGCATCCAGTTCGTGAAGGTGGAAACGGTGGAGAGCCCCTCCTGGGTCTCTTGGAGGGAGATCGAGATCATCGCTCCGCGCGAGAGCCAATCGTCCTCAGGCAATGTCACCGGCGGCCAGTAAGAGCTGGCCGGCGGGACACTGCTAGCAGATAGCTGCTAGCTGCCAACGAGAAGAATGTCATGAAGCTGATGGTCGTCGCCTGTGCCCTGGTTTTCGCGGCGCCTGTCCTGGCCGTCGCCTGCAACGGCGGTGGTGGCGAAGCGCCCACGCCCTCGCCCGCCGCAACCGCCACGGCTTCACCTGCCACAACCGCTTCGCCCTCGCCCGCCGCAACCCCCACGCCTGCCCCCGCGGGCTCCCTGGGCGAGGGCCAGATCGCCTATGTCGGCCCGGACGGAGCCCACGTCTGGCTGATCAACGCGGATGGCAGCGGCAACCGAAGGCTGACACAGGGCCAGTGCCCGCAGGCCCCGATGATTCTCTGGTCCCCCCGCGGCGATACGATCGCCTGCGTCAGCTTCGGCGGGCAGCCGCAGGCGAAGCTCACTGTCGTTGACCTGGACGGCCGCATCCTGCTCGAGGTAGAGCCCAACGCGGAGTTCGGGTACTTCGCCTGGTCGGGCAACAATCACAACTTCGTCTACACTATCGGCGAGCGAGGGTCGGTGTGGACGGCCGGCGCCAGTCTCGTGATTGCCGATACTGAGAGCGACGCTACGGTCCGCCTGGAAGACGCACAGAATGCGCGCTGGTCGCCCGATGGAGGGCAACTAGCCTACGTGAAGGTCGCGGGCGACGAGCTGACCATTTACGATCTGGCGAGCGGGCAGGCGCGGGCCCTCGGGCAGGGGCTGCGGCCTCTGGCCTGGGCCTTGGAGGACGAAGCCCTGGTGGTGGCTGCTGGCTTCCGGGTGGAGTGCGCTGGAGAGTGCGACGCGTACTATGAGGCCAACCTCCTGGACCTGGCCAGCGGCGAGATGACGCGGCTGCCCGAGCTGGACAACGGCAGCCAGTTCTGGCTCACCCCCGACGGCCAGGCCGCCGCCTTCCTGGCTGGGTCGTCCGAGCGGCCCGAGGGCGGTCTGACCATCGCCATACTGGACCTGGCGACCCACACGGTGACGTCCATGGAAGGTGCGGCCTTCGGGTTCCCCGGCTCAGAGATCCCCCCCGATCACATAGCCTTCTCCGCGGACGGCGCCTATCTCCACTGGGTAGACGTGGTTTTCCGGCAGAGTGGAACCTCGGGGACAATCTACAGGGCCAGGTTCGATGGCTCGGGACTAACCCAACTGGCGACGGCGGAAGGCTCGGTGTTTGTCTTCTCGCCCGACCGAACCAGGATGCTGTACTCCCCGGACCGGGACCGGCAGAGCCTCTGGGTGGCGGGGGTCGATGGCAGCGACGCCCAGCTTCTGGTGGAGGGGATCCGCGCGGACTGGTCGCGCGCTGCCTGGCGGCCGCCGCCTACGCCGTAAGCCATCTGTAGAGGGTGGTGATGCGGGAGGGGAGGGACTGGATGTCGGCCTGGACGGCGTAGCCCAGGTCGTCGCACTCCTGCTTCAGGTCGTCGTGGCTGTAGCTGTCCGCTGTCAAGCAGAAGGGCACGATGCCTGTGCGCTTTGCCTCCACCAGGGCTGGCCTCCAGCCCGGCCATCGTGCAGAAAATGTCGAAGGCGGCAGGGCCGCAGGGAATGTGCGCTGATTGCCCGCGCCGTATCGGGCTGAACTTGGCCGTCCTGGACTCGACTGGTCATTTCCGGCACGGAGCGTCTTGACAGAAGACGTTGCGGCTGTATAATGCTCCTGCTCAACCTGTGTAGAGGCTCTTGCGCCAAGCCGTCCGACCGAGGCGGTGTTGCTGCTGGGAAGGGCACCCTTTTGGGGTCGGGGGCGACAATGAATCGGCGGCGGCATGCCGCCGATTCTTCCTTGGGAAGAGCGAACCAGGCGACGGCCAGGAGAGTGCAACAAAGAAAAGGCCCGGCGACCGGGATCGCCGGGCTGGCAAGCGGGCGGCGGTCACCACCCCTCGCCGTATGTATTGTACGGTCGGCGGCCAGTAGGAGGTAGCCGGCAACTGGAGCAGGAAGGGGGCGCAGCCATGAAGGTATGGGCACCGCTCTCTCGTCTGGCTGTCGCCATCGTCGGGACGGAGGGCACGAGGCTCATCCTTACCTTCGCCCTGACCGGCGGACGGCTCCCAGATCACCTTCGGCGGCAACGGTGAGGTCTACGTGATGAACGCCGACGGGACGGGCCAGACCAACCTCACCAATAACCCAGACTGGGACGGCTCGCCCGCCTCGTCGTCCGACGGCTCCAAGACCGCCTCCGTGTCGTACCGCCCAGGGGTCGTCGCTGCAGCGTCTCCCCAAGTGCGTCCAAGGTGTTGACGGGGACCGCACGGTGGACTTCATCGCCACACATTCATTGAGGGGATTCCCAAGGAGGTGCTACATGTCACGCAGGCCAGCGCTGTTCACCCTGATTATCCTCTTGCTATTCTTCATCGCTCTTGCCGCCTGTGGCGGCGGCGGCGAGGAGAAGGTAACCGGAACGCCGACGCAAGCCACTGCGACCACTGCCGCACAGACGACGCCTACGGAGGCCGGTGCCACGGCAACCCCCAGCGAGGCCGGTGTCGCGGCAACCGCCACCGTCCCGCCTCCCGTCACAGTTGAGGTGAACAAGTCCTTCTGGCATGCCGGCTGGAAGGTCACCCTCGGCGAGGCTACCTTCGCCACGACTACCGACTTTTCCGGATCTCTAGAGGGCAGCGTCTCGATTGAGGCCACCTTCGAGAACCTCGGCGACGATATCGCAGCTTTCCGCTCGCAGCTGGTGCTCGTTGCCGGCGGGCGGAACTATACGGAGCCGACGTATGACCAAGAGATACCAGAGGTCCCCGGCAACCTTAAGCAGACCGGAAAGATCACGTTTGCGGTCGACCCTGAGTTTGAGTTCGACGATGCCGTTCTCATCGTCGGGAGACCTGAGAACAACCAGGCGACTATCCCGCTGGGCCCTGCCGGCGGCGACCTCGTATCGTTGGAGCCGAGGGAGGTATCCATTGCCGGACAGGCCACTTCAGCACGCATTACGATTAGCCTCAACGGCGGTGACCTGAGGGCAGACATTCCCGATAACCATGACGAGATGAAGAAGGGCTGGCTAGCTCTCACCCTCCGTTTCTCGGCAAGCTTCGAGGAAGGCAACTACTACGACGAGAATGTCATGGATGACGACTTTGCCCTCACCCTGCCCGACGGAACAAGCGTTGCGGCCGCCGACGGTCCGAACGAGATCATTTCGCCGGGTACCACCCTGCCCGACTTGCTCCTGCGCTTCGGCGTAAGGGATCCTGCTCAGGGCGCTTACACATTGCGCTACGGCAGAGCCGGTGCCGAGCCTGTGGAGATACAGTTCCAGATCCAGTGACCGGCGGGAAGCCCGGCTGGCGCGTGAAGAGCAGGCATCGAGGTGGGAAAGCCCGCTGCACGACTTGGAGACCAGGTCGCCCACGCGCCGCCGGCTCTGACCGGGGGTCCTGGCAGCCCCAACGTCCTCATTGGGGGAGACCATGGGGGGCCCTCTTGGCAACGGAGCATGTTGCCGATGAAGCACGGAATCAAGTGCAGCGGGAACGGATCCTGCGCGCGCGCGTAGCCAACGCCGGCCATTCTTGGCGTTCCGAGGAGGTTCCATTATGCCGCGATTTCGCCAACGCTTCGTTCTTCTTGGTGTCGCCTGTGCTTTGCTGGCGCTCTTAGGTCTTGCCGCCTGCGGCGAGGAGGAAGAGGCGGGGACGGCCACCCCAGCCGCGACGGTAGTGGGAACGGCCACGCAAGCAGCCACGAGGACAGGGCAGGGGGTGGCCACGGCTACCACTGCCGCATCTGGGCGCATTGCGTTCCGCTCGGAGCGCGACGGGAACGGCGAGATATGGGTGATGAACGCCGACGGCTCCGGCCAGACCAACCTCACCAACAACCCAGAGTTCGACGGGGAGCCCGCCTGGTCACCCGACGGCTCCAAGATCGCGTTCGAGGCGAACCGCGACTACAACGCGGAGATCTGCGTGATGAACGCCGACGGGACGGGCCAGACCAACCTCACCAATAACGCGGCCATGGACAGCTCGCCAGCCTGGTCGCCCGATGGCTCGATGATCGCCTTCGTCTCGGAGGGCGACTACAACTTGGAGATCTACGTGATGAACGCCGACGGGACGGGCCAGACCAACCTCACCAACAACCCAGCGAACGACGTGTCGCCCGCCTGGTCACCCGACGGGTTCAAGTTCGCCTTCTTCTCGCACCGCGACTACAACGACGAGATCTATGTGATGAACGCCGACGGGACCGGGCGGACCAGGCTTGCCACCAACGCAGCCCCCGACATCTACGCCGCCTGGTCGCCCGACGGCTCCAAGATGGCCTTCGAGTCAGTGCGGGAGATCTACGTGATGAGCGCCGACGGGACGGGCCAGACCAACCTCACCAATAACCTAGAGTACGACGTGTCGCCTGTCTGGTCGCCCGACGGGTCCAGGATCGCCTTCGTCTCGTACCGCGACGGGAACGACGAGATCTACGCGATGAACGCCGACGGGTCGGGCCAGACCAACCTCACCAATAACCCAGGCTGGGACGGTTCGCCCACTTGGTCGCCTGACGGCTCCAAGATCGCCTTCGTCTCCGACCGCGACGGGAACTACGAGATCTACGTGATGAACGCCGACGGGTCGGGCCAGACCAACCTCACCAACAACCCGGCCCCCGACGAGGCGCCCGCCTGGTCGCCGTAGAGGGCAGTGGGCAGGCGCGCTGCTTGCCCGGCGCTGACCTTTCCCTGACGCGCCGCTGGGCTTCGACGCCTGTGAAGAGGTTCTCGCGCGAGGCCGGGCCTCGCTCGGCGCGGCGGTGTCTAACCCATGCGTTTTCTGCACGAGCATCTTGACAACCTATCCAAGAGGTGATATCCAGGAGTCGCATATTTGCTACATCCTCATCGGGGGCGACAACGAATCGGTGGCGGCGGGCCGCTATTACTGTTGGTCGAAGGGAGCGAATCGAGAGACTGACACAAGGTCGCGGAGAGCCAAGCGAAGACAAAAAGCCCGGCGACCGGGATCGCCGGGCCGGCAAGCAGGGGGCGGTCACCGCCCCTCGCCGTGTCTATCCTAAGGCACGTTGTATTGTCGCGCAACCTGCCCAGCCAGTGATGACACCTCAGAAAGGTTTGGGCATGATGAGCTCTTCTCTGGTCTGTGAGCCAGAGGGAGCTAACAGAACACCCGTGGAGGTGCGGCCATGAAGGTACTGAGGCTCCGTTCGCGTCTCGCTCTGATCATCGCCGGCGTGGCCGGTATGGCTCTCATCCTGGCCTTCGTCTTAACGGGCGGCCCCCAACGCCTAGCCGACCCGCCGGCGCACGCCCAGCCACCACAGGCAGAATGTGGCACCTACGGGCACCTGGACCCGTGGCCGACTGCCCTCGTGACCTTCAGCCCGGATTCGGGCCCCGCCGGCTCCGCGTTTGAAGTGGAGCTGTCCAATATCCGTTCCACCAGCGACGAGAAGCCGGTGGAGGTGCTGTGGGACTGGAACCCCGAGGCGGGAGGCGAGCTGATTGGCAGCGGAACGCTTCCCCCTAACGAGACCTCCCTCACCATGGACGCCACAGTGCCGCAGGAAGCCAAGCCTGACTACCACACGGTGACGGTCTGCTGGCTCTACAGCTCCGCCGCGGGCCCGAAATGGTACTACAAGGAGGCCACGACCCTCTTCAAGGTCACGGAGCCCCAAACACCCACGCCTACACCGGCACCCCCGCCGCCCAAAATCACGCCCACGCCGCCCAAACTCACGCCCACGTCGACGGCCACGCCCACCCCCACACCAGGATCCCCGTTCCTTTCCGCCGCTTTTGCCCTCAAACCAGCGCCGTTCTACAAGGAAATTCCACGCCTACCACCACCAACCGATCTTCAGATCACTAACATCGAGGTCACCCAGGGCATTCAGACCACCACCAACAGCGTCAGCCTGGTGGACTACCGGACGACCGCCGTGCGCGTGTTTGTCAGTGCTACAAGCTTCAGGGTCAATGTGCCCGTGCGCGTCCACCTTCTCGCCGGAGGGGTGGAGCAGGCGCTCCTCAACGGCGTGGTGGCCGAGGCCGTCCCCAGCCCAGACCGTGAGTCGATGGCTAACAGCGCAAACTTCTATATCCTGCCCCTGAACTTCTCCACCATGCAGATATACGCGGAGGTGGACCCCGACAATGAGCGCTTTGAAACCAACGAAACGAACAACCGCTGGCCGAGCTCCGGCTACTTGGAGGTTTCGTTCGAATACCGGGCGACTCCGACGTTTCAATTCGTTGCGATCGACTATTGGCCGCCCACTTGCACAGGCCCAAGAGGGCTGCCGGATCCGCTTCTGATGGCGCTAGGTGCAGACTGGGCCTACCGAACGATGCCAGTGTCGGACAAGTTCTTTAACGAGACCCCTTCAGACTTCTTGGTCGCCAACTTCTTTTCGGACCTTTGCAACGCCGGTGACCCGCCCCAGGCCGATGGCATCGGGGCCCATGGCAAGCTACTCCTGGCACATCTTGTAGCCACGAGAATCACATACAACGCCGCTTCCCCTCCATCCGAGGACGTTTCGCATATCTACGGCTGGCTGCCTGGGAACCCGATATCGTACAACGGGCTCTCCCTACGGCCGGGCCGTTGGGCGTTCGGGAACACGGAGGAGGTGCGCTACGCGCGCACCTTTACCCATGAGGTGGGCCACAACTTCGGGCTGGTGCACCTACCGGACCCCACCACCATCGGGGAGGTCGGCTTCGACATCGTCGACAGGAAGACGGTTCCCAGCTCGAAATTGGATTACATGGTTCCGAAGAAGCTCACCGACGAGGCATGGGTCCGGCCCGCCACCTGGGAGGCCATCTACGACGCCCTAGACCCGGCGACCTTCACCGTCGCGGCCGCTGCTAGCTCGCCGCAGAACGGGGGCGCCCCGCTCGGCGCCCAGACTGGAGGCACCCTTCTCTATGTGTCTGGGCTCATCCACCCGGATGGGACCGGCGAGTTGTTCCCAGCCGTAGAACTGCCCGTGGGCGCGTCTGCCACCCCTTCCGATCCCAAAGGGACGCACCGCATATCTTTTGTCAGCGCCCAGGGCCAGGTTCTCGGCTTCCTCCTCTTCACGCCCAGTGCTCTCGTGCCCGAGACTGAGGGCGGGCAAGGGGCGGCCGTTTTCGACTTGACGGTTGACATGCTGGACGGAACCGCAAGGCTAGCCTTGGAAGAGGTAGCCACGGCGGCAGTGCTGGACTCCCTGACGTTCTCGGCTAACGCGCCCAGCGTCCAAGTGCAGTTCCCCAACGGCGGCGAGACTCTTGCCGGCGCCCAGACGTTCTCCTGGCAGGCCTCGGACCTCGATGGCGATGCGCTCACCTTCACAGTGCTCTACAGCGCCGACGGCGGGGCCACGTGGGAAGTCCTCGCTACCGGCACCACCCACACGTCGCTGCAAGTGGATACCGATGGCATTCCCGGCAGCGGCAGCGCCCTGCTGCGGGTGCTGGCCAGCGATGGCCTGCGAACAGGCTCTGACACCTCTGACAGCACGTTCGTCGTGCCTAACAAGCCGCCAAATGTGTTCATCCTCAGCCCGGAGGACGGGTCGGAATTCCAGCCTGGCGATGTGATATCCTTCTCCGCCTTGTCCCTGGACCTCGAACAAGTGGGGCCGTGGCCTGACTCTGCTGCCAAATGGTCCTCAGACCGCGACGGCAGTCTCGGCGAAGGTTTCACCCTACTCACGAACGAACTGTCAAACGGCTGGCACACCATCACGCTGGCGGTCACCGACTCCGACGGCCAGAAGGGCTCGGCCAGCGTCCGCATCTTCGTGGGCATCCCAACCCTTGTCGATGTCAGGCCAGACGCGCTGAACGTCGGCAGCCCCCAGGCGGTGTCAATCGTTACCGCCTATGTCGAGCTGCCCTTCGGCTACGATATCGACCAGGTCGACACTGATAGCCTGGGGCTTCTCGTGGGGACAGCCACCCTATCCCCAACCCAGAGCAAAGTCGGCGACTTCGACAACGACGAACTCGCGGACCTAGAGCTCACTTTCGATGGTCAGAGCTTTGTCGCCGCCTTGCCCACCTCCACCGACTTGGTGACGGCCGCGGTCAGCGGCGAGCTTCAGGACGGCACGGACTTCCGTGGTGCCGATGTCGTGGAGGTGGTGAATGCCCTGAGCCTAGTCGCAGGCTGGAACCAGGCCTGCTACGCCGGCTCCCAGCAGGCTATCGACGCCGCCTTGGACCCCATCATCGGCCAGGTGTTGACCGTCTACCGCATGCGCAAGGATGGCAACTACGACCGCTGGATCCCGGGCAGGCCCGAGCTCAGCACGATGAACACCGTCAACCCCTTCGAGCCGCTTCTCATCCTCATGTCCGGCGGCGCCTCTTGGGTTCAGGATGTGTCTGCTATGTCACCGGCCAGCGCCGACCTGGCGATGGGCTGGAATAGCGCCTGCTATGGTGGCCGAACCGAGCCGGTGGATGAGGCCTCCGCCAGCATGAGCGCTGACTTGAGAATTCTGTACACGTTGGGCAGCGACCAGGTATGGCGCCGCTACGTCCCCGGCCAGCCCGAGCTGACCAGCATCAGTGACCTGGGCCACTTGGCGCCGGTCCTGGCCTTGGTGCCTAAGGAGGAAGGCACCACCTGGAGCTTTGACCTTGTCCATGGATACGCGGGCTTCATCGCATCGCCATGAATCCGAAGATGCCGATGCTAATGCGATGACAAGATCATTGCGAGGTCTGAGCTAAAGCCCCGCGCTGATCGTATGAGCAGGGGCGACCAAACACGCGGGAGCCGGGAATCCCCCGGCAACGAGTAGAAGGTAGCGGTCTCTGGTGGAACGCCCGGCGGCCGCTAACTGTCTTGCGGGCGTCCGGCCAGACCAACGGTCGCATGCCTGGCACCCGCAGCGAGAGGAGGTACTCGAGATGAAGGTTCACTTCGGCGGAAGGCGGAGGCTATTAGCCATCGCGGCGCTTCTCCTGGCCGCTCTTGCCGGCGGCGCGGTGCTGCTGGCCAGGCCGGACGCTGAGGCCATCTTCGGTGCCATCATTACCGTCGACAGCATCGATGACACCGAAGACCCAGACGCCGTCCTCACCCTGCGCGAGGCCATGCTGCTGGCCACGGGCGACCTCTCGGTGGGCGACCTGACGGCCGGCGAGTGCGACCAGGTTTCGGGGGCATTCTGGCTCTTTGACTGCCAAATGGGGCCCTCCATACCGCCAGGGGCATCGTCTAGCGACACCATTGTCTTCGACACCGGCGTGTTTCCGCCCGCCAGCCCGGCCACCATCACCCTCGGCTCTGACCTGCCAGACCTGGCTACCGGCAACGACACCATCGATGGCTCCTCGGCCGGCGTGATTGTGGACGGCGTGTTCCTTTCCTTCGCGTGCGTCCACATCACTTCGGACAACAACACCGTCAAGGGCCTGGAGATCTACCGCTGCATGAACGGTGTGGAAATCGAAGGCGGCGACAACAATACCATCGGCGGCGGCAGTCCCGGCGAGGGCAACGTCATATCCGGCTGCCCTTTTGGGGGCGTGTGGATTGACGGCGATGTCGGCAATGTGGCCACCGGTAACACGGTCGAGGGCAACCACATCGGCACCGACGCCGCAGGCAACGGTTACGGCGTGGTCATGTTGGTCGCCCGGAACAACACCATCGGGGGGAGCAGCCCCGGCGAGGGCAACGTCATCGCCTTCAACACCCACCCCGGCGTGACCGTCAGTGGTGCCAACGGGGTGACTACCGGCAACACCATCAGCGGCAACTCCATCCACTCCAACGGCGACAAGGGCATCGAGAACCTGGCCGGCGGCAACACGGAGCTGGCGCCGCCCGTCGTGGACAGCGCCGTGGGCTCCGCCTCCGGCCACACCAACCCCAAGTGCTACCCCTGCACGGTGGAGGTCTTCTCCGACGATGAGGACGAGGGCCGCATCTACCACGGGTCCGTCGCCACCCAAAACGACGCCACGGGCACCTGGAGCTACGCCGGCGCGGTGACCGGCCCCAACGTCACCGCCACCATCACCGACGGCGACGGTAACACCTCCGAGTTCTCGGCCCCGGTGGCGGTCACAGAACCTACGCCGTCGCCTACGCCGTCGCCCACGCCGTCGCCCACACCGTCGCCCACCCCGAGCCCCACGCCGACGCCGACGCGCACCCTGGTCTGGGGCCCGGGCTGGCACAACGAGACCTGGAGCGGCGCCTCCACCCCCGAGGAGGCCTTCGCCTGCGCCGAGGGCAAGTACGCGGCGGCCTACCGCTACACGGCTAGTGGCTGGGAGGGCTACTTCCCAGGGGCGCCTGGCAGCTCCACCATGACGGACCTCGCCC
>Ga0315296_10002395_pt1 | contig 16032 bp, 15 predicted proteins | sample YL17G14_18_MG_FD_203921 | JGI IMG/M metagenome (GOLD analysis project Ga0315296, IMG submission 203921) | Sediment microbial communities from Yellowstone Lake, YNP, Wyoming, USA - YL17G14_18 | ecosystem: Environmental > Aquatic > Freshwater > Lake > Sediment | place: USA: Wyoming | collected... | reverse complement strand
TCCTCCATGTGTGGAAGGGCGTCTAATCTCTCGTGGAGGGTGTCGAGAAGGGCCTCCTCAGGCGTCGGGGGAGGCCTCTTCATCTTCCGCTTCTGGTCCATACCCCTGAGAAAAGAATTTGTACGTGTTTAGCTCGCTACGCGTATGTGTTTATGTAGACTCTAAACTGTGCTTGTTTTGACCTTTCCATGATAAATACTGTAAAATCCACATAGAAATAAGTTGGAATAAAGCCTCTTTTCAGATGAGCTAAACACGTACAAGAATTTTTCCTTATAAACGCTGCGCTTATAAGGGTTACGCCATTTTCATACTCCTTTTCCTGAATGAACGTAGAAAAGCGGTCTGATGACATTCTGCTGACGACGTGAAAATAGACTTTTCAGGTGGTCTCCTCCTCGCCTCCCTTAGGCTCCCAGAGGCTGCAGCCCTCGTCTAGGAGGTCGACCCAGCATCTCTCCCGAGTGCACCTGTAATGTTCCTTCGATAGCGGTCCACGGCCTTGACGAGCTCCATGAAGCCCAGGAAAACGATCCGCTTATGGTTTTCGAATAAGCTGATCGCTGAGATGGAGAGAAGGCGCGGGGAAAAGAGCGTAGACGACTTCATCGATGCGATGCTGAGGAGGGAGCTTGGGCTCGAGCCAGCTGCTCCCGGCGAAGGATTCTAGCCCCCTTTTTTCATGGGTTTCCGTCTTAATCGTCTCTCAGGGCTACCTGGAATAGGTTGTCGACGTAGCCGCGGTTTGGCTCCCCGGGCCTACCTGAAGGGTAGGTACTCTGGCTTCACGCCTGAATACGTGGAGAACCGCCTCAGATACGCGTTCAGGTGGGAGGGCGGGAGGCTGAGGCTCAAGCCGACGGGTGACGTGATCAGGGGCGGGCTGGCGGTCGACCTCTGGCCCTACGTTGAGAGGCTGAGGGTTCCCACGCTGCTGCTGATCGGGGAGGAGAGCACACTCGTATCCCCTGAGGCGAGGATGAGGATGGAGGGGATCCTGCCGGATCTAGAGGCGGTGGTGGTCAGGGGGGCGGGTTGATCCGATGCATCACCGGAGCGACGCATAATTTTGTGGCGGGGCAATCCATGACCATAGCTGGAGCCACCGACTACAACGGAACTTATACGATCATAGTCGTCGGCAGCACTGCCTTCGACGTGACGAAAACTTACGTGAGCAGTCGGTCTGGGACTTGGAATCTTGGAGGCGTTGATGACCCGGAAGCCCTTACTGATTTCCACCTTCAACACAAGTTAAGCACCCTGACATACCTGGGAACGAACTGGGTTACGACGACGGAGGTCGCGGGCAACGACGACCTGGTCCTGAGCCGAGGCTTCTATAACGGTACAGAGGACCCCATCGACGTAATCGAGGTCGGCTTAGCCTGGATAAGCCTCTACTGGCATAGCTACGGAGACCAGGCGTATTACCTGATCCTACGCGACGTTCTCGCCGGAGCCGTCACCGTAGACCCGGGAGACACGGCGACGGTCCAGTACACGCTGAGGACGAACGTCGCGGTTTAGCTGACAGGCCCGATGAGGCCGGCGCGGTCGTGGTCAGGTACATGATCTCTTTGAAAAGAGAAATTTAGCCCGGTTTCTACTTATTTCACCTCAAGTGTCAGAGGAGGCTATCTTTCTTCGCCGGAACTGAGGGATGCTGCCCGGACACCGCATCCCATGAAACGTTTCTCATAGGAGTGCGCGCATAATATTTTGTGCATAATAAATTTTTCAATTTATTCCAGCATTATAATGTGTTTAAATTAACGAAGTTGTATGTATTTAGATCATGAACGTTGATCTCAAATATCTGCATCTATTTCAGCGAAATAAGTTCAGATTTTGGCGTTTTTCCTCACCTCTCATAAACCCCGTTAAAGCCAAAACTGGTCTTAACACAGCATTTAAGCCTATTTCTCGGTTCTCGTTTCACAGAAGCTAAATACATACAACTGATAATTAATTAACGTGCCCCTATTTTCCCTAAGGCAAAACAAGCTCGAAAAAATTAAGGAAGTACCCTTCAAAAACGAGAAAGAGATTCAGAATTTTACTGAGAGAAGCCTTAAGGATATTTTCGGACTGGAGTTTGTAAAAAGCGAGTTAGAGCTTCATGACCTCAGGATTGATATGCTAGCTTTTGACAACGAGTCGAAATCATTTGTCATAATCGAATTCAAGAGGAATAAGAACTTCAGCGTCATCGACCAGGGATTCGCTTATCTGCAACTGTTGGTGAATAACAAGGCCGAATTTATACTTGAATACAACCAACGTAAGGCTAAGAGCCTGAAAAAGGCCGATGTAGAATGGTCCCAGTCCAGAGTAATTTTCATAGCACCTCAATTCACAACTTTTCAAAAATTAGCCATCAATTTTAGGGATTTGCCATTTGAATTGTATGAAGTGACCAAGTATGAGAATGGTTCTATCTCGTTCGTGCAGTTGAAATCTCCTGAAACCAGCGAATCGATCAACATGGTCAGCCGCAGTAGTACCATCATCAAGGAAATGACGAACGAAATCAAAGTCTATACCGAAGCGGACCACCTTTTGAATATACCAGATGAAATGAAAGAGTTCTACGAAGAACTCAAGACTAGAATACTGAATATTGGTGATGACATACAAGTCAAGCCAAAGAAGTTTTACATAGCGTTTGTTGCAGCAACCAATTTCGTTGATGTTCACGTTCAAAAGTCTCAGCTCAAGCTATGGTTCAACATGAACAAAGGCGAGTTGGATGATCCGAGGAAAATGGCAAGGGACGTTTCGAATATAGGCCATTGGGGAAACGGAGACTATGAAATTGCTTTAAAGCCCAGTGACGATTTAGATTATTTAATAACTTTAATAAAGCAGTCTTATTTGAAAAATAAATAAGTCAGGATGGACTGTAATAAGTCTAGGAAATACCCGAACAAAGCGAAAAAAGAAATGAGATTGGGTGAATAGATGACTTATTCGTTTCAAATAGGCTAAAAGAGAAGGTCAAGGAGCGGCGAGGATGAGTAAAAGAGACTATTCAGACTGGTCTAAAACTGAACTAATTAGGGAAATCAAGAAGCTGGAAAAACGTAAAAAATATGGCATTTCTTGGGAAGAAAAACCCGAAGAAGTGGCTCTTTTATGTAAAGAAAAATTGCCTGTTCTCGCTGAAGAAACTCAGAGTGAAATCAAGACGGATGATACTAAGCCTATAAATATTCTGATTGAAGGCGATAATTATCATGCATTATCTGTTTTGAATTATACTCATAAAAATAAAGTTGATGTAATATACATAGATCCACCTTATAATACAGGAATAGAAGGGTTCAGGTATAATGATAAAATAGTTGACAAAGAAGACTCATATAGGCATAGTAAATGGCTTTCTTTCATGAATAAAAGATTAATATTAGCAAAAAATTTGTTAAAAGAAACCGGTGTCATCTTAATTTCTATGGATGATAATGAAATAGCTCAAATGAAATTATTATGTGATGAGATTTTCGGAGAAAATAATTTAATAGTAAATATTATTTGGAAAAAAAGGGCAGGACCTCCCAATGATAAAATAATAGGTACAATACATGAATACATTTTATGTTATGCTAGAAACATCAAGAAAATAAAGTTATATTTAAGGAAAAGGACAGAAAAGAATCTGAACAGATATAATAATCCTGATAATCACCCAAAAGGACAGTGGGCGCCTGATAACTTAATGGCGAACGTAAAAGGAGGACGTTACGTAGAATCTCTTTACTACCCCATAAAAAATCCAAACACAGGTGAAGAGTTCTGGCCATCATCAAACGGAAATTGGCGTTTTAATAAAGAAAAAGTAGATGAACTTTTAAAAAACGATGAAATATATTTTGGGAAAAATGGTAAAGGGAGACCAAAATTAAAGAGATTTTTATGCGATATCAAAAAAGGTATGCCTTTTCCAAGTATTTGGGAAGGTGTGGGTTATAATAACTCTGCAACACGAGAATTATTGAATTTCTTCGGTTCTGTTAATGTATTTGATACACCCAAGCCAACATCATTAATGAAAGAGATATTATCATTATCCACCTCTGAGAAGGGAAATGAAATTGTTCTAGATTTTTTCGCTGGTTCAGGCACAACAGGCCAAGCAGTGCTAGAATTAAACAGTGAGGACGATGGAAATAGAAAATTCATCTTATGTACTGATAATGAAAACAACATTTGTACTGAAGTCTGCTATCCAAGGCTGGAGAAAGTTATAAGGGGCTATGAAACTCCGAATAATGAACATGTTGATGGTTTGGATGGCAATCTCAAGTATTTCAAAACCGAGTTTGTTGAAGCTGAACCCACAGATTTGAACAAGAAAAAACTAGTCGACAAATCAACAGAGATGCTTTGCCTCAAGGAGGATTGTTATGACGAAGTCAAGAAGAATAGCGACTTCAGGGTATTCAAGAATCCTAAGGGCAAGTATCTGGGTATAATATATGATGATGACGGGATTGCTGGTTTCAAGAAAGAAGTTAAGAAAATTGGTAAGAAATTCGTCGTGTATGTGTTCTCATTAGATGAAAGTGCAAGGGAAGAAGAGTTCGAAGATGTTGGAAAACTAGTATCTTTGAAACCGATTCCAGCTGTCATCTTGAACGTGTATAGGAGGATTTTCAAATGATAGACTTAAGAGACTATCAGAAACAGGCTGTTGAGGATTTAAAACAAGGGTTTGAGCGCTGTCTTCAATCTTCAGAAAACAAGTCCATTATTTTCCAATCCCCAACCGGTAGCGGGAAGACCGTCATGGTCTCAGAGCTCCTGAAACGGGTTATCAAAAACAGGACTGATGGCAAGGACTTCTCGTTTATCTGGATATCCGTAAGGATGCTTCATGAGCAGAGCAAAGAAAAGCTTGAGAAATATTACGAAGATGATCGGACCCTCTTATGTTCACACTTTGAAGATTTGAACGATAAGAAAATCGGTGAGAACGAAATTCTCTTCATTAATTGGCACAGCATCAACAAAAAAGACATCAACATATATGTCAGGGACAACGAACAGGATAACAACCTAAACGCCATAATAGAAAATACAAAGAAAGACGGACGAGATATCATTCTTATCATAGATGAAAGCCATCACACAGCCAGCAGTGAAAAATCTAAAGAATTAATCGAAGTAATTGGTCCAAAGGTGACGATTGAGGTCTCTGCTACACCTCATATCAAGGAAAATATCTGTGCGTGGATACCTGTAGACCTTAGCTCTGTAAAAGTAGAGGAAATGATCAAATCCGAGATATCTGTAAACCCGGAGTTCCTCAATCTGAAAGTTGATGGTAAGAGCTCAGATGAGCTAGTCATTGAGCAGGCATTGAAAAAGCGTGAAGAGCTCGCTGAGATGTATAAAAAGGAAGAGTGTAACATTAATCCACTGATACTAATTCAACTACCTGACAAAAAAAGCACTTTAGTAAGCAAAAAGGACGTCGTTCTGAAGATAATTGAGAAGAAAGGGCTCACCGAGAAGAACGGCAGGTTGGCGATATGGCTCTCCGAAACGAAGACTGACACGTTGATGAATATCGAGAAGAGCGACAATGAAGTCGAGGCATTGGTTTTCAAACAGGCCCCCTCACTCGGTTGGGACTGCCCTAGAGCGCAGATACTCGTAATTTTCAGAGAATCGAAGAGCTTCACATTCACGATACAGACGATTGGGCGAATTATGAGAATGCCCGAATTCAAATACTATGTTGAACCTGAACTTAACAAAGGATTTGTATTTACTAACCTTCCAAACATTGAAATCACAGAAGATTATGCGAAAGACTACGTCACTATTTATGAGGCAAAACGAGACGGAAAGCTCTACAATAACATTTCTCTGCACTCTGTTTACTTGAGAAGGCAAAGAGAAAAAACAAGACTGTCTGGAGAATTCGCCAGTGTATTCCTTGAAGTAGCAGAGAAGACCGACTTAAAGAAAAAAATCACTACAACTCCTTCCAGAATCACTAGTCCGATTATTTCTGATGGCAAGATTGTAGATATCGATAAGCCGGGTGAGATTGAGAAAAAGGGTACAATAGATGTTCAGTTGAATCTAGTAGAACTCCAGCAAAGGTTCGACCTTTTCATTTCACAGAATTGCTCTCCCTATGCTCCAGCAGATTCCAGCGACAGAATGAAGACCGCGATATACCAATTCTTCACCAAAAAATACAAGATGAGAAAGTTCGACCCACAAGGCCAAAGAATTGCGCTAGGTCTGGAAAACGTCCGAGCATTTGTAGACACTATAAACATGGCCAAAGAGCAGTATCTGGAAAAGGTCGTTGAAACCCTAAGTGAGAAAAGAGAAGTTATTGAAGATCCTAAATGGGAAGTTCCAGCAATTATCAACTACAACAGCAAGTACCAGAAGGAAACTAAGAACAAACCGATCATGAAACCTTACTATACTAAAAAACCCAGCCAGCCGGAAAAGCAGTTTATCGACATGATTGACGCATCAAAGAAGGTCAAGTGGTGGTTCAAGAATGGTGAGACAGAAATCAAGTATTTCGCTGTACCATACAAGGACGAGACTGGATTTGATAGGGCGTTTTATGTCGACTTCATAGTCCAGTTTGAAGACGGAACGATTGGATTATTTGATACTAAAAGCGGAATCACTGCAAAGGATGCGAAAACAAGAGCCGAAGGACTGCAGAAATATATCAAGGAACAAGGCAAGAAACTGTGGGGCGGAATAGTAATCCAGCACAACGGTAGTTGGCGCTATAACGATCAACCTGCCTACGATTTCGATGAAAAAGATTTGAAGGATTGGAAGTATCTTCAACTTTAAAATTTATCATACGCGCGCGATACACGTTGTGTCCTAAGCCCAAGTATTAACTTTTTTTAGAAAGCGCGCGCGGTTTATAGAAGCGTCTGTTTGCTTCCATGGGGTAATGATTCACCGGTGAAGTGAACAAACGCCGTTAATCGGAATCCTCTGCTATTAATTCATTAAGATTTACTTGGCTCAGCTATACCAATTTTTAGAAACACCAATTTGTGCACAATACTAAGTTTTTTTCCAATATTTCATATAGTTCTACTATAAGTTATTTCTCAAGGAAAAAGTCAAAGAAGAAAATGATTGAAAATATGTCTAACGAAAAGCTGTGGAATAAAATTTACGCAGGATTCGAAAATGATATTTGTAATAAATGTAGCAGTAACATATCCTCTTATAGATTTATTAGTGATCCTGAGCCTATCCCCTATGTTGGAACTGATTATGAGATCGATACAAAATATAAATTAATGTTTGTAGGCATAGAGTCTTATAGCAATACTCCAAGGCTAGATAGCCAAAAAATAAAGTATAATCCGTTTTGCACAGAGCAAATTAAGGCATTATATTTTAAAGATTCGAAAAAAAGTGGCATAATTAATAGCCCTTTTTGGAATTGGGTAAATGATATATCTACAAAAGTTCATGGAATCAAGCCAGAGGAAGCGTTTAAAAAAATTGCATACTCAAATTTAAATAAATGTCAATCAAGAGCTACAGAGGAAGGTTTTAGTAAACCGCAGTATCAATTAGTAGAGAAACTATCTACAAATTGTATTAAAGAATCTAAGTGGATATTTAAAGAGATTTCAGAAGTGAATCCAAAGAATGTAATAGTATTTACAGGTATAAGACGTGGTTATTTGCTAGCGAAGCTTTTTATAGGAGATAAAAACACGATTAAATATTTTAACTGCAATTTATATGATGAAGACCATAAATGGAGATGTGGAAAAGACCTTTTTATCCATTTGAGAGATGGTGATCGGAGATTTATAATAACTAACCATCCTCAAGGCACACCAAATGAGGTTAAGGATGAAATAATCAGAATAATTAAAGATGATTATTGGGAATCCGCAGAGAAATGGAATACCTAGTTTTAGGAATATTTGAAAACAATATCAGTTGCGTAAATAATTTTGGAGTTATGCGCGCGCGCCCTGATACAGAAACAAATGAAGTAATCGAAGCAGCAAGGGATGCAATCAATGATCCATTAGCGAGCTATGAGTCTAAACGGAGAGCCATATTGACATTAAAAGAATACGCTAGAGGGGGACATCAAAAAGCAAGAATTATTCTGCTTAACTACAGTAGACTCTTTACAGGAAACCCAAGACTACAAAAACTAGCTTCGGATCCTTAATTTTTATAATTTCTAAGAAATTATTCATTAGCTTCCTTGCGCGCGCTCGGAGTTTTCAATTCTTTTTTTTCCATATACACTTCCTTGCCTTCAACTCTGACAGAGACCTTCTCGGACAAACCCAAATCGAGTATCGCCTTAACCAAGTAGTACCTAGCAAACTCGGCTCCTACATCCCCAATCTGACACTTTAGACTTTTCTCCCCTGACCTTAGGAAAGATTTCAGTAAACGATCATAATCCAAGATGGACTTCTCTACAAGTCTCTCTTCTTTGAACTCCTCAGAGTTCGGATCAGATCTTTGTAACTGCTTCCAATTCGGTGGTCGAGAAGGCGCGAGATCTGGATACTTTTCGTGGTTGCTATGGATTTTTCCGTGGCAGCTCCGACAAACACGAACAGTCTTCTCCTCAGGCTCATATTCTATGTGATGAACTATTGTGTCAGAGTTGAACGCTCCGAGAGGCTTCCCACAGAGGATACACTTGATCTTGTTCTCATCTACCTCTCGCCTCATCTCCGTGAGCTGGGAATATGCCCTGTCGCACTGATCCGAGCAGAATAATGCAGTTCGAATGTCGCCTGCTTTGATTTCAGCTCCGCACATCTTGCAGAAACCATCAGTCTGCTCATCATCGGGGCCGAAGAAGAGCCCATCTGGTTCACTGGTGTCGTAAAAGGAGAAGCGATATTCTATCCCGCCAATGTCAAAATCTCTCACTGCTACTTTGATCGCTCTTCTTCTCTCCCATTCCTCAAAACCATTAATTGCATATATGTAGGGGTAGGGTTGCTCCCAGATGGGAACAATCTCTGTGCCCCGTAGATCCGCGAAGACTGTTACCCTGTTAAAGACTTTATAGAATAGATTTGGTTTGTTTCGACTTTCACGCCATTCAAGGTCTTCAAGCGTTTTACCAATCTTTTGTAGTTGCCTGAAAATATGGGGCTTTATTGGACGACCCTTGACGTCGAAAGGCTCCATAGTGAAGCTTCCTTCAGTGTGAGTAATGAGATTTTTCTTAGCGCGCGCGATCGAAAGGTGATGTTGGTGCTCCCGCCTAGCACCAAACTCGGGTCCAAACTCGGAAAAACGGGATTTACATATTCATACAAATACAATATAGACAGATTCTCTTGCCAGGTAGGTTCGACTCGAAAAAAACCGAAACATTTTCCAATACCACAAGGCTATTACATAAGAACAAGAAATACCCATATTCAATTGTGCCCACCGCGAACGAACGTCGTGGCCGGTGAGGAAAGACTTTACCGTGGTTGTTACTTTGAGGGACAAAAACGTAATTTCCACTGCCATAGTCGAAAAGCCGTCAAAAGCAATATCGGATAGGATGAGAAAGGTCAGACGGAAAGATACTGTAATCGAGAGGACAATGGAACGATTATTAAAACAACTTTACATTCGATATGAAAAACAGCCCAAGATGGTCGGACATCCAGATTTCATTTTAAAAGAAGAAAAGATCGCCATTTTCTGCGATAGTTCTTTTTGGCACGGTCAACAGTCAAAGAAGCAATGCTTTAAGCGTAATCAATCTTTCTGGGAACACAAGATAGAGGAAAACCGAAGGAGAGACAAGAAGAACAATCGAATTTTACGAAATCTTGGTTGGAAAGTTATACGTTTTTGGGAAGACGACATACTCGAAAGACCGAGATTCGTTGCTAGGAAAATATTGAGGTACGAGAATCCCACTCCACAACGCATTACGGCGGTGGAACTCTTTTGCGGTGCGGGAGGGCTGGCCCATGGATTCTTCCTTGAGGGAATTAATGTAATTGCGGGCTTCGATCTCGACAAGACCTGCAAATACGCTTATGAGAAAAACAATTCGACCAAATTCATAGAACAAGATGTCAGCGGGTTGGATGGCCAAGAGATCAAGGAACTGTTTCCTGAAGACTCGATAAAGGTCCTAGCTGGCTGCGCACCCTGTCAACCATTCTCCCCTTATACACGCACTAAGAAAAAGGAGAACGACAAATGGGATTTGCTTTACGAATTCTCTAGAATCATTAACCAGGTTCATCCAGACGTAGTCACGATGGAAAATGTTCCAACGTTAAAATCGTTCGATGGAGGAAGGGTTTTTTCAGATTTCGTTGAGAACTTGAAGAAAGAAGGATACCATCTATGGTACCAAGTGGTGAATTGTCTGGATTATGGTTTGCCCCAACATAGGAGAAGACTGGTTTTGTTGGCGTCCAGACTCGGCGACATAACTCTCATTCAGAGAACACATTCGTCGAAAGAATACTTGACAGTTGAGGACGCTATAGGCGATCTGGAGCCCATAGTTGCGGGAGCTTCGAGCACAAAAGATCCGCTTCACAAAGCTAGGAATCTCAATCCAACAAACATGCTTCGAATAAAGGAAACCCCCGAAGGCGGAGATTGGCGCTCTTGGCCAAAAGAGCTAGTCTTGGACTGTCATAAGAAAGAAACCGGAAAATCATTTGGAAACGTGTACGGAAGAATGATCTGGAAACAACCTAGCCCAACGATCACAACGGAATTTCTCGGCCTCGGAAGGGGACGATTCGGCCACCCGGTCCAGGATCGTGCTATTTCATTGAGAGAGGCAGCACTTCTTCAATCATTTCCATTTTATTATAATTTTATCAACCCGAAAGTGTTATCCTCTACAGAAAGAATTGCGACCCATATTGGAAATGCAGTACCAGTTAGGTTGGGACAGATCATAGCAAAAAGCATCAAGGAGCATGTGAGGCAAAATGTCGGCTGAAAAATATACGCTGTCGATTAGCCTGAACGTTCTGGAGAGTTTGGGCATCAACTTATACAGCAACGTTTCGGCAGTTCTTTCGGAAGTAGTCGCAAACTCGTGGGACGCCGACGCCGAAGAGGTAAGAATCACATTAGATTCGAAACGCGGAGAGATCATCATTACCGACACAGGGTCAGGCATGACCTGTCAAGATATCAATCAAAAATATTTGAATGTTGGTTATCATAGGCGATTATCTGAACAATCGATAACTCCAAAAGGTCGCCACGTTTTTGGCAGAAAAGGCATCGGAAAATTGGCCTTGTTCTCCATCGCAAATCTGGTGGAAATACATAGCGTTAAAGAAAACAATGGCGTTTTGGAAAAAAACGGGTTCATTATGAACGCGTACGACATAGAGGAGCACATAAAGCGAGAAAATGGTCCAGATGCAGACAAAAACAAATCCTCTCAATATCATCCCATCGATGTCGATCCTCAAAAGATCGACATTGACAATGGCACTAAAATCATACTCCGAGGATTGAAGAAGGAAATATTCAACTTAGAAACTCCTCTGCGTCAAAGGTTGGCAAGACGTTTTAGCGTAATAGGCGAAAAACAGAAATTTGTAGTCTTCGTAGATGATCAACAAATCACGCTAGAAGACAGAAATTATCTGAAAAAACTAGAGTATCTCTGGCTCATCGGAGACGAAAACGAAGTATTGAAGGACTGTCCAGGTGTAAAAAAATCCTTAAAAATCGATGGAACAGTTGACGCTATAAAAGGCTATAAAGTTACAGGATGGGTTGGGACATTCGACGAACAGAAAAGCATTGATGAAGGCAGTAACACAATCGTCGTGTTAGCATGGGGAAAACTCATCCATGAGGACATATTGAAGGACGTCAAAGAGGGTGGCGTCTTCACTAAATACCTGATAGGTGAACTCCGCGCCGACTTCTTAGACTTCGATGACCAACCGGATATCATGACAACGGGCCGTCAAATGGTTAAGGAAGACGAGGAACGCTTCATTCTCCTCAAGAAGTACTTTAAGGACAAGGTTTTGAGTGCCGTCGACTCAAAATGGGAAAATTGGCGAAAAGAAGGCGCCGTTAAAAAAGCGCTACAGAACGTTAAAATAAACGAATGGTTTGGTACTCTGACTCCGGACAAACAAAAGTTCGCTGAGAAGCTTTTCGCCAAGATTGAATCTATCCCCGTGAGCGACCCTGAGGATAAGAAAGAATTATACAAGCATGGAATAATAGCCTTTGAAACGCTTGCGCTGAAAGATAGACTTAGTACACTGGACCAAATCAAATCGAACGAAGAATTTATGGTTTTGCAGACTCTGATGGGTCAGATCGATTCTTTGGAAGCTATTCTCTATTTAGATATAATTAGGGGCAGGCTTGAAGTTCTCAAGAAATTTGCGGAGATCGCTGTCAAAGAAAGGGAAAAGATAGTTCAAAAGTACCTTTTTAATCACCTGTGGCTCCTTGATTCATCTTGGGAACGGCCAACAGATAATCCACGTATGGAACAGAGTTTCAAGAAAGAATTCGCCAAAGTGAAATTGACGGAAGAGGAAAAACGTGCACGAATCGACATTCGATATAAAACCGCTGCTGGAAAACATATAATAATAGAACTCAAGAAATACGACGTTAACGTAACGGCCAGTGCTCTGATGGGGCAGGTGCAAAAATATAAGACTGCTCTTTTAAAGTGCTTGAAAATAGTTTACGGTAATAACATGCCACCATATGAGATCGTTTGTATTCTCGGATCTCCTCCGAACCCTGCAGAAGACGATGAAAGCAATCAGAAAGCACTTGGCGTGCATAATGCCCGATATATTACCTACGACAATTTGATCAGAAATACTCTCGATGCATACGACAGTTACTTACAAAAGGAAAAGGAAGCTGAAAGAATCAGAGAAATTATAAAAGACCTGTAATTAAGTAGCAGCGCGCGCGGAACAGGTTTTCAGAGAAGCCTCCTCGTTCAGCTCTCTTCCTTTCCCGGAGGAGCTCAAACCGGTTTGCCGAGACTCCCTTCAGCTCGGCTACCCTGTACAGTATCTCCATGACATCAACTAACTCCATAATCTCCCAGCTTCTCCTGTATTCCTCGATTTCCTCGCCAAGTTTTTTCTCAAGCTCGACTAGGAACTCTTCATTTGATAAAATCTTGAACCTGCACTCTTTCCCATCAGCCTTGATTATCTCTGGGATTTTATCGCGCACTGCCTTGTTATACAGGATCACCGAGTCGCCTCCCATCGAGTAATTATATTGTACTCTGTTTTAGGGTTCCCTCTTTTCGGTTTAATGATTACAGTTTAATTACACAAAGAGAAATTTGATGTATGGTATGGGAGAAGGCCCTCAACTCGATAAAAGCCGAGATCGATAAACAGGGATACTACAGGTGGACGGAATCGTATCAGAGATTCAAGGAAACGTTCAAGATCGAGGCAAAACAGAGGGCACCCCAGTACCTCTCAATAGACTTCTGGTCGCAGCAGCGGAAAGAGCTCACCGATAACGGATTGTATGTGATCCGCTTCGGGATGGGCAACTTCATCATATTCTCAGAGAACGAGTTCCCACGCCCCTACACGGACCTGAAAACGACGAACGCAGAGGAGATACAGGCAAGAGAGGTCGCCTCGCTCCCAATCCTCAGGAAAGCGTTCAGCGTCATCAACTCGGACGAGAAATCAGCGGAGAACACCCTGGTCGAACTCCTGACCTTCTACGACGTCTACACTAGCCTGGTACAGCTAATCGACGGCTCGAACAGGTACTACATCGGCCCAAGAGGCGGAATGACGTCATCGTTCGACGTCTACCTCCAGAGAAAGAATGCAAGCCTAGAGAAGTTCCGTTACCGGGGGCAGGTCGAGCTGGATTACACTATATAAACCGAGAACAGAGCATACATATTCGAGGCAAAGAGTAGCCGCAGAGGAGGATTCGACGTCGGATGGCACAAGCTCATCTACCCGGCCCAACGGTTCTCCAAGCTGACGGAGGAGAACGGCCTCAAGGTGTCGCCAGTCTACTTCCTCAGGACGAGGGATGGTGGAACAAACGTGATCTACCTCTTCGTTTTCCCGCCAGTTAAGTTCATGGAGGGTGGAGTCGTTTTAAATGAGATGGAAGCTATGACGCCTGAGAAGATGCTTAAGGTCGACCTGTCAGAGTTGGGAATCTAGAAAAAGGCCATCGAATCAAGTACTATCGCTTGTCTTCTCTTCAGGCATCTTCCAGAACCTAGATAGCTCCTCGTTTCCCGTCAACAGGTCGACGCCCTCGACCCACTCCTGCCACTTCCATGGTTCCGGCTTTCAGAACCGTAACCATAAGATATGATCAGTCTAAATACACATAACCAGAACAGTAGAAACCATGGAGATAAAGCAGCAGTTCAAAACCCTCCAGATTCTCGCCGAGATGCAGCGTAACATAGGTGTGATACGACGCTGCACATCTACGGGCAGAAAAAGCGTCGAACTGAAGATCGACAAATGGGCGACCCCTATGGGACTGCTGCCACTGGCAATCTACGCACATAACCAATGCATCACAGTAACCACTGGGAGAAACACACAGACCGTCAAGGGCTACCTCGAGAAAATTCGATTCCCAGAGAGTACCTCTAACCTCAGCTGGTTTACCGGCTCATCCTATCTACCCCTAAGCAGGCTGAGCGTCGAGAAAGACGAAGAGACACTGACACGTTACGAGGAACTGATACTAGACGAGATTACAAATGAGGACATTAAAAGCTCGTTCCGTAATTCTCTAAAATACCTGACAAGCGAATTGGTCACGAATATCAAGGAGCACGCACGTATTGATCACTACTGGATCCTCGCCCAGTACTGGCCGAGAACCAAGACCTGTGAGATAGCGATAGCAGACACAGGAGTCGGTTACCTCGAATCCTACAGAAACACCGCATACGAAGTCACAACCCACAAAGAATCTATAGCAAACGCTGTAAATGGGAATAGCTCCAAAGACGATATCGAGCGAGGAGCCGGAATACCAGGCTTGATCAAGATATTCTGCGAGGGATACGTCGGAGACATCGTCATAATGTCCGGCGACGCCCTACTCTACCTGAGCCAAGATAAACAAGACTTCTACGAACTGGATGTCCCGTGGCAAGGCGCCTTCACAGGAATCCAGTTCAAGTTAAGCGTAATCGACGCCCTAGCCTACTTATCAGGAGATTAGCTCCTCGAGCCTCTTCATCTCCCTCGGTGCCCTCAACTCGATCTGCGGCTTGGCGAAGGCGATACGCATCATCTCCTCCACCTCGGGCAGCATGTTAACGAATATCACGTCCCTGCCATTTAGACCACGCTTGAGCTCGTGGCAGAACGACCTCGAAGTGAAGGAAATCCCTGAGAAGTCGATCACGATCTTCTCATCCTGAGGCATCTTGGACAGTTCGTCGAGGACTGCCCTAGCTGAATCCCTGTGTCTAAGGGTATCGATGTTGAAAAACTCATACAGCTTGATCTCCATCGCCATCACCCTCACCTCTTAACCATACCCTACAGAGACTTAAATCGCTTTACGACGATCAATATATATGATTCTCTTAAACGAATCGCCTGCGCGCGCGATCACAGTAAAGTACCACAAAAACAGAGTTTTATTTTCCAGGATTATTGGGCCTCGTAAAAGAAAATTAGTTCACTTTCTCTCTTCTGACTAAAACGCTGCTATCTAGGTTTATCTTCGTCCACTCTCAAACCGAAGCCCATTCAAGACTCACAGTGTGAGTGCCCACCATTAGCTCCATATTTTATTAAAATCGCCTTAAAACTAAGAACATTAATAAAAAGATAGAGTTCGAAACTACTGATAAAGGGGTAGGGTTGTCCTGAAGGACTACCAGGAGCTCGCTCTCAGAGCCATCTGGGCCAACCCCGAAGGCCTCGGCTCCAAAGCCGTCTGGGATAGAGTAGACCTTAGGCGTAATTGTGTCTTAATACAAAAATGATGTAAAATGCCGCGGAATCCACGAAAAAAGCACCAAAAAAC
>Ga0315296_10002394_pt1 | contig 16035 bp, 11 predicted proteins | sample YL17G14_18_MG_FD_203921 | JGI IMG/M metagenome (GOLD analysis project Ga0315296, IMG submission 203921) | Sediment microbial communities from Yellowstone Lake, YNP, Wyoming, USA - YL17G14_18 | ecosystem: Environmental > Aquatic > Freshwater > Lake > Sediment | place: USA: Wyoming | collected... | reverse complement strand
TGCTACGAGAAGACCACCGCTATGTTTTCACCTTAATCCAGAAATTCCACATAGAAAATGGTAAGAAATATCCAAAGCTGTATGATCGCTCCGACATCATCGTAATGACCGACGAAGCGCACCGCAGCCAGTATGATGTGCTGGCGCTCAACATGCGCAACGCCTTACCCGAGGCGGCCTTTATAGGTTTTACCGGTACACCACTCATGGTAAGTGAGGAACTCACTCGCCAGGTCTTTGGCGATTATGTTAGCATCTACAACTTCAAGCAGTCCGTAGATGACCAGGCTACCGTTCCGCTATATTATGAAAACCGTATCCCCGAACTCCAACTGACCAATGATAATCTGACCGATGATATGGAACAAATCCTTGAAGAGGCTGAAATCAATGAAGCCCAGGAGCAGCGGTTGGAACGCGAGTTTGCCCGTGAATATCACCTGATCACGCGGGAGGACCGCCTGGAAAAGATTGCCGAAGATATTGTACTGCATTTTATGGGGCGCGGTGTTCAGGGTAAGGCAATGGTGATCTCAATCGATAAGGCAGCTGCCTTGAGAATGTATGAAAAAGTTAAGAAGTACTGGACAAAACACCTGGCTATACTATATGCAGAGCTGGTAACGTGTAAGAAGGATGAAGATCGCTCAGAACTTGAGAAAAAGATCAAGTATATGAGAGACACTGACATGGCCGTCGTCATCTCTCAAGGACAGAATGAAATTGATGACATGAGGAAGAAAGGTTTGAATATCCTCCCACATCGCAAACGTATGATTAATGAGGATCTCGATACCAAATTCAAAGACCCGGATGATCCATTCAGGATCGTGTTCGTATGTGCTATGTGGATGACAGGGTTTGATGTTCCCGTTTGCTCCACGATATATCTAGACAAGCCGATGCACAACCATACGCTTATGCAAGCAATTGCACGAGCCAATCGAGTTTTCGGTGTAAAGGTGAATGGTTTGATTGTTGACTATATAGGTATTTTCCGTGATCTTCAGAGGGCTTTAGCAATATATGGTTCTGCATCAGGCGGTGGCGTTAATGAAGGTGAGCTGCCTGTCGAAGCAAAACAAGCTCTTGTAGAAAATCTGAAGGACGTTATCCAAGAAACTACAGAGTTCATGCAAATAAAAGGTGTAACCCTTGATCAAATGCAAAAAGAAGAAGGATTTTATCTTGTGAAGTCTTTGGATGATGCCGTAGACGCTTTGGTCGTTAATGATGAAATCAAGCGAAAATATTTACTTTTAGCTAATCACGTTGATCGTCTTTTCCTTGCCATACTCCCTGATCCCGCTGCAAATGATTTTGGACCACTCCGAAAAACTATAGTTGTGATCGCAGAAAAGATACGTTCCTTGACAGAACCAGCCGACATCTCTGAGATCATGGACAGAGTAGAAGATCTATTAGATACGTCAATATCGCCTACTGGCTACACCATCCATGAGTTAGGTGATGAAACGGTGGATTTGAGCAGGATGGATTTCGATGCTTTGAAAAAAGGATTTGAACAAAGCCGTAAGCATATAGAGATTGAAAAATTACGGGGATCGATCAACAGCAAACTACGCCAGATGTTGCGGTTTAACAAAAGCCGCATGGATTATTATGAGCAGTTCCAACGCCTGATCGATGAATACAACAGCGGCGCCACCAGTGCGGATGAGTTTTTTGCCCAGCTTGTAATGTTTGCACAGGATTTAACCCAGGAAGAGCAGCGTGGAATTGCCGAGAACCTAACAGAAGAAGAACTTGCCGTATTCGACCTGCTGACTCGACCAGAGATGAAACTCAGTCGTTCTGAGAGGGAACAGGTAAAACAGGTTGCCCAAGAGATGCTGGATACCTTGAAGGCTGAGCGATTGGTGCTTGACTGGCGAAAGAAGCAACAAACACGGGCGGGAGTGCAATTGACCATTGAGCAGGTTTTGGATAAATTACCCCCTGTTTACACTCCTGATCTATGTAGAAATAAATGTGGGATGGTATATCAGCATGTCTATGATTACTATTTCGGTGTTGGAAAAAGTGTATATACTTTATCCAGTTGATAAGGTGCGATGAAATTGATGAGATTTATACTATGATCAATGCGAAACCCATCCATTTACTAATTCGTTTTTCAGATAATCTATTCAAAGTTGGTGATGTAATATCCATGCATGATCAGGTTATTAACCGCCAAGGGGCTGTATGGTTCGGAAAACTTGGTATTCCGATTGCCCAACGCCATATTGATAAGATAAATCTTCAGTGCAAGGATGGGATACCTTCATTCTTATTCCTCGTAAAGGGTAACCGAAGGAAATCAACATTTTTCAAAGCAGGAATGCTTTTTCTATCACTCGATTTTCCATAAGAGGAACAACAATTAATCCCACAATACTATTTTAATAAAGAAATTACTTCACAAATCAAATTTTGGGCAAAACTTTCAGATATATCACCTCTTGAACCGGATGAACTAAAAATGCTAAAAGTTGCCGGATCAGTTCTGGAGATTAATGAGACCTTATTTAGAAGTTCAAGTGGGCATTTCATAGTACAGGAAAGGATTATCCGATCCTGATAAAAACCGAAATCAGGGAAATATGAATATTTTCTTAGATACCAACATATTTCTATCCTTTTATCACCTCTCTAGCGATGATTTAGAAGAGCTAAAAAAGCTTGCGGTTCTAGCCCGGAAGGGAAAAATAAAGATCTATCTACCCGAGCAGGTTGTAAATGAGTTCCGTAGAAATCGGGCAAACAAGATTTCAGATGCAATCAAACGCCTCCGAGAGCAAAGTATCAACCTACAGCTTCCTCAACTTTCTAAGAAGTACAAAGAATATGACAAGCTTAGAAAGGTTTATAAAGAATATGTCAAGTATCACGGAAAGCTCATCGAATGTATTGAGGAAGATACAATATCTAATAACCTAGCGGCCGATGATGTGATTGAAAAGCTTTTTAATGTTCTTGAGTCTATTCCCACATCGCAAGAGCAAATAGCAAAGTCAAGACTACGCATAGATCTTGGTAATCCCCCAGGCAAAAAGGGGTCTCTGGGCGACGCACTGAATTGGGAAGTGCTGCTCGAAACGGTTCCAGATGGCGAGGAACTCTATTTCATCACGGATGACACCGACTTCTTCTCGCCACTCGATCCGAATTCTTTGGATCCATACCTTGAACAGGAGTGGTCGGACTGCAAATCATCAAATATCCACCTGTACAAGAGGCTATCTACCTTCTTTCAAGATCACTTCCCTGACATTGAATTGGCAATTGAGCTTGAGAAGGATTTGCTTATCAAGGATCTCGCAGGCGCCTCCAATTTCGAGAACACTCATAAAGCTATTTCAAAGCTATCTAGGTTTATAGACTTCACTCAAGCACAGATTAATGAGATTATTGCGGCTGCCATATCCAATAACCAAATATATTGGATTGCCCGGTACCCCGATGTTCATAATTTTCTTGCATCTGTAGTCAAAGGAAGAGAGGATCAAATTGATCCAGATAGTTTATGGCGGATCAAGTATGTTCTTGAAGAATTAGAACCATATGGAGAAATCCCCCCATTCTAAAAAAAGAGAACATTATGAGATTTTTCGGCATTGACGCCTGATCGGTGAGGGTCTCACGACCCCACCGGTCTTGTGATCGGATGTCTCCAGTCTGCTATAAGGAGATCTTCGGCTTTTTTTAATCTTCGCATAATTCCATTTGTTTGGGTAGAATGAGGCGTTAAACTGCGCGATTCATGAGCGCAATTCAAGGGGTATCTGCGGTTGTGTCCACCTGAGCTGAGAATTTAGAAATATCATGATTGCGATTGTTAATTAATGATAATACAGATGTTGTAGTATAATGTATTTATGAAAATACAGCGTTTTCTACTTGCTCAAATCAAAGATGCTCTCCTGCCCGGCAAAGTGCTGATCCTGTATGGTCCCCGCCAGGTGGGAAAAACCACCCTGGCAAACGACCTGCTTGCATCCATCCAGATGCGCAGCCGGTTTGTAAATGCCGATGAATTGGTCTACCGTGAAGCCCTGTCCAGCCAGAGCCGGCAGCGGCTGGGTGAGGTACTGGGCGATGCAGAGCTTCTGGTCATTGACGAAGCCCAGCGCGTGCCCAACATTGGGCTAAATTTAAAGATCTTGATTGACAGCTACCCCACCGCCATCATCATTGCTACCGGTTCCGCATCGTTCGATCTGGCAAAAAAGGTCAGTGAGCCGCTCACCGGCCGTACGCTGACCTTCAACCTGCACCCGGTCAGTTACCCGGAGATCCGACAGACGCTGGGAGCCATCGAAGCGCGCGACCAGTTAGAACGCTGGCTGGTATGGGGCGGTTATCCGCTTATCGTAACGACCAGGAACCCTAACCTTCGGGAACGCCTGTTGGGTGAGCTGGTGGGTGCATACCTATACAGGGATATCCTTGAATTAGAAGGTGTGCGTCGTTCAAGGAAAATTGTAGATTTGCTGCGCCTGCTGGCATTCCAGATTGGGCAGGAAGTGTCCATCGCGGAACTTGCTGCCAGTCTGGCGCTCAACCGCCAGACTGTTGACCGTTATCTTGATTTGCTGGAGAAGGTGTTCGTCATCTTCAAGGTCGGTGGTTTCTCTCGCAACCTGCGCAAGGAAGTGGTCAAGAATTCCCGCTACTATTTTTATGATAACGGCGTGCGTAACAGCCTGATCCAGAACTTCAACCAGCTTGCCTTGCGCGATGATCTCGGGCAGTTATGGGAAAACTACCTGATGGTCGAACGACAGAAGGCGAACCAGGCCGCCGGACGGTCAGTGAACACCTACTTCTGGCGCACCTATGACCAGAAGGAAATTGACTGTATCGAGGAGCATGGCGGGAAGCTTTTTGGGTATGAGTTTAAGTGGCAGGCAGGAGGGATCCGCCGCGCAACCCGTAATGAGTTCCTTGAGGCTTATCCTGGATCCGAATTAGCCACCGTGAATCAAGGTAACTTCGAAGAGTTCTTCCTTTAAGAAACCAATGTCTTGTTGATCGCATGAGTATTTATAATTCGGGGTTAACTCGCTTGTAAAAATCTTACTCGCCGCAGAGAGCGCTGAGAATGTACTGTACTATAAATAAAAAATTACTCCATATACTTTTGTCATAGTTTTTATGGCTTCGTGGTCTGCAGTAAAAAATTAAATTTTTTTTATCTAGCCAAACGTTATTATCAACTGAGAAAACAGCTTCCTTTTTCCATCCTGCGTCTCATGCTACAATTGGCGCATGGATTCCCGTGCCCCAAAGCTTGAAAATAACTACCTTTACCTTCTCGCCTTCGCCATCGCCATCAGTCTGCGCTTCATCCACCTCGGTACCCTCCCCCTGACCGACCCCGAAGCCGACCTGGCGCTGCAAGCCCTGCAGGTCGCCCAGGGAGCCAGGCCGCTCCTCGGTCCGCAGCCGGGCTACGTGTTGCTGACTAGCATTCTCTTCTTCATCTTCGACGGCACTAACTTCCTAGCACGCTTCTTGCCGGCGCTGGCAGGCACCTCAATGGTTTTCATCCCCTGGTTCTTCCGCAACCGCCTCAAGCCGCAGCCCGCCCTGATCCTTGCCTTTGCGCTGGCGATTGACCCTGGCCTGGTCGCTGCCTCCCGTCAAGCCGGAGGGACGATCTTGGCCCTCACCTTCACCCTCCTCGCCTGGGCGATGTGGCAGGATGAACGCCCGCGCTGGGCGGGTCTCTTCGCCGGGCTTGCTCTGCTCTCCGGGACCCCGGTCTGGATAGGCCTGCTGGGATTGGGTTTGGCCTGGGCTATCCGGCAGGGGAAGGAAAGACGACCCCTACCCGGAAATGACACGGAAGCTGGACCTGCACCAGCCCCGAAGTGGATAGCCTCCCCAAAGCTTAGGGCTGCCCTCACCTCCGGGCTGGTCTCCATGTTGTTTATTGGGACATTATTCTTCTTTGCCCCCAGTGGGTTGAGTGCCTGGCTGGCTTCCCTGCCTCTCTTCATCCAGGGCTGGTGGACCCCCTCCGGCACGAACATCAGCCGTATGCTGCTTGCCCTGCTCACCTACCAGCCGCTGGCGGTCGGGTTGGGATTGTTCTGCCTGGTGCGCGGCCTGCGCCAGGGCAGCCGCAGGGTGATCCGTCTCAGCCTCTGGCTGTTGACCTCTTTCCTGCTGGCTATCTCCTATCCAGCCCACCAGGTGACCGATATAACCTGGTTCTTGCTGCCACTCTGGGCTTTGGCGTCCATTGAACTTGCCCGTCACCTGCACCTGCCGCTCGAAAATCGCAAAGAGGCAGTTGGTGTGTTCGTGCTGGCTATTATTATCCTGGCATTTATCTGGCTCGACCTTGCTGGCCTGGCAAATATTCCCATCCCCTCGCAGCAAGCAACCGTCCGCCTGCTGTTGCTAGTCGGTTCGCTGCTGTTGTTGGTCGTGAGTATCATCCTGGCGGGGATGGGCTGGTCCAGGGAATCGGCAATCGCCGGTGGCTTGTGGGGCACGGTAGCTGCCCTGGTGATTTATACCCTGGGTGTTGCTTGGGGTGCGACCGGTCTGCGAACCCCGGCTGGATTCGAACTTTGGGCGCCTTCCGCCCGTCCTGACCAGGCTGGTCTGCTGCTCCAGACCGTGAACGACCTTTCAGATTGGAGCCTCGGACATGTGCATGCCCAACCGGTGAGGATCGTGGGTGTGGATTCGCCCGCCCTGCAATGGGTGCTGCGCGGGCATGAAGTTGAAATTGCCAATGTGATCGATCCCACCAGTACCCCGCCGCTGATCATCACGCTCCCGATCGACGACCTGGGTCTGCCCGCCGCCTACCGCGGCCAGGATTTCGTCTGGCGTCAGTCTCCTGCCTGGCAGCGCATAGGGCTACCCAACTCTTTGAGCTGGTTGGTCTTACGCGTGACGCCGCAGGACCCTGAGAACATCATCCTGTGGGTCAGGAATGACCTCTTCCTGGATGGGCGGGAAAGCGTTACTCCCTGAGCATTGGTCCATGCCCTCAAAGAAAACCCAACCCCGTATCATTGCTATTGACGGTCCTGCTGCCTCGGGCAAATCCACCCTGGGCAAACGCCTGGCGGATTCCCTCGGATACCTGTTTTTCGACACAGGCCTCATGTATCGCGCCGTCACCTGGCTGGCTTTGCAGCGCGGCCTGGATGTGAACGACGAAGCCGTCGTGACTGCCTTGGCTGAAGAGGTTTTGATAGACGTCAGGCCTCCATCCAAACAGGATGGTCGTGCCTGTGACGTGCTTGTCTCCGGAGAGGATATCACCTGGGAGACTCGCCGCCCTGAAGTGGATGCCAATGTCTCGGTCATTTCTGCTTATGCGGGAGTGCGCCAGGCCTTGACGCTTCAGCAGCGGCGTATCGGGATGCGTGGCCGCGTGGTCATGGTCGGGCGCGATATCGGCACGGTAGTTCTGCCTGAGTCCGATCTGAAGATCTATCTGGAGGCCTCCCCCGAGGAGCGCGCTCGCCGTCGCCACCGTGAGCTCGTTGGGCGCGGTGGGCGGGCGGATTATGACGAGATATTCCATAATGTCATTGACCGCGACCAGATAGATTCGACCCGGGCTGTTGCACCCCTCTGCCCTGCCGTTGATGCCGTGGTCATCGATTCCGACCACCTGACTGCCGATGAGGTCTTTATGCGTGTGGAGGCTTTATATAAATGAGCTCTGATTACAGCATTCCCCTTCGCAGCCGGCTGTTGCGGCCTGCTCTGAAAGCCATCTTTCGGGGTATTTTTCATATCCTGGCAAAAGTGATCGTCTCCGGTAGGGAGAATGTGCCCTACGGGCAGGCTTATGTGGTGGCGATCAATCACGTCTCCTTGTATGACCCGCCCTTTGCTGTATCCTTCTGGCCTGAGATAGCTGAAGTGATGGGCGCGGTCGATGTCTGGCACAGGCCCGGGCAGAACGTCTTGGTGAATTTATACCATGGCATCCCGGTCCACCGCGGCAATTACGACCGCCAGTTGATCGATAAGGTGCTGACAGTCCTGCGCTCAGGTCGTCCCCTGCTGATCGCTCCCGAAGGCGAACGCTCGCACGTTCCGGCGATGCAGCGCGCAAAGCCTGGTGTAGCCTATATCCTCGAAGAAGCCCGGGTGCCGGTAGTGCCTGCCGGTATCCTCGGCACGACCGATGATTTCTGGCAGCGAGCCAGCCATGGCCAACGTCCACAGATAGAAATGCGCATCGGAAAACCCTTCCGCCTGCCGCCGGTCGAGGGTAAAGGTGCCAAGCGGCGCCTCGCCCGCCAGCGCAACGCCGACCTGGTCATGTCTCACATTGCGGGTTTGCTGCCTGAGGCATACCGGGGTGTTTATGCCGGGACAGCCATCCCCCCTTCCCAGCTCGACGACTGATATCCTTCAACCCGGATCGCCTCACCTCCTGCTTCTGGTCATCTTTCCCCAGATCCCGGACAAGAAGAATACACGTTCTGCAAAAATCCATCAGGTTTTCTTTGTGTCCTTTGTCGTTAATTGTTCTCTAATCGTGTAAGTTTGAATGAACTCAACTGCATTTGATCAGGAATACGCATGAAGATCTTAACAGTAGACATCGGCACCGGAACCCAGGACATTTTCCTCTACGACTCGCGCCTTGACCTGGAAAATGGCTTGAAGCTGGTTCTGCCCTCACCGACTATGATGATCAACCGGAGGATCAAGGCTGCCACACGCTCCCGCACCCCGATCCTTCTTACCGGCGTGACCATGGGTGGCGGTCCCAGCCAGTGGGCTGCGGAAGCTCACACCCGCCTCGGTTTACCGATCTATGCCACACCCGAAGCAGCCCGCACCTTTGACGATGACCTGGCTAAAGTACAAGAAATGGGCTTACGCCTGGTCAGCGAAGACGAAGCAGCGCGCCTGCCTGATTCCGTGCTCCGCATCGAGCTGCGCGATTTTGACCTGCCTGCCATTCTCCATGTGCTGGCTGGATTCGAAGTATCGCTGCAGGATTTGCAGGCGGTCGCCGTGGCGGTCTTTGACCATGGTGCAGCCCCGCCGGGTGTCTCTGACCGCCAGTTCCGCTTCGATTACCTCGACCGGCGCATTCGCAGCGCCGCCCACCCCGGGGCAAGGTATCCTCTCTCGACCTTTGCTTTTCTTGCCAGTGACATCCCGGCAATCATGACCCGCTTTCAGGCGGTTGCCGCCTCTGCGCGTGGAGTGGACGTTCCCCTTGTAGTTATGGACAGCGCACCTGCCGCAATCCTGGGTGCGACGTTCGATCCGCTTGTGGCTGCACGTGACCGCAAACTGATTGCTAACATTGGCAACTTTCACACCCTGGCGTTCCGCCTGGGAGCAGCCGGCATCGAAGGTATGTTCGAACACCACACCGGGCTGATCGACTCGCCGAAACTGGACACCCTGCTGCGTGCCCTGGCTGCTGGTTCCCTGCGCCATGCCGATGTCTTCGATGACCATGGTCACGGCGCCTTGATCTATGATCCGAACCCGCTCCCCCTCGGGCGGGTTGGCTTTGATGTGACCGTCACTGGTCCAAGGCGAAACTTGATGCGCAGTTCCAACCTGCGGCCGTACTTTGCCGTCCCCTATGGTAATATGATGCTCTCTGGCTGCTTCGGACTTCTCGCCGCGGCTGCAGATCTCATTCCAGAGATATCTGAGCCTGTTCGAGCCTCTCTGGACATTGAAGGGAGTATGGGCGTCTCGCCCTGGGATGTGGATGGCTAGACAGATCCCCATGGTTTCGATCAATTAAAACTGACCCCAAAAAAGGACTGGTACCAACCAGTCCTTTTTTCTATTACCGGAGGCAACACCATCTGGTTCAGGGATACGACTCCCACAGGATGATATTCGACATTTTGCAGCTGCTCCAATAGCCGGCATTGATGTTCGAAACCACGCTATAATATACATCCCCCATACCCAGCAATCTGCTTGTAAATAGCGTATACTGGCCAACCAGGACCCCGTTCACCAGCACAAAAGCCCGGTCTTTGTTCACCGCCAGAGAAAAAAGTGCTTTGGATGGGTTGCCAAGGTCGACCTTCCCGGTTCCATGGGTTGTGCCAAAAAGCTCGTATTGGTGCAACCCCCCTTCACAATATCCCATTCGTACCGCCTCGTTCGTCAGGATCGCGGTATATCCTTCATTGTCATTCTGTACCCGGTACGCAAATCCGCACCCGGAATAATCCGGATAACTGGGGTAACCTGTGCTATCCATTTCGATATCTGCCCACAGGGCGAAATCCTGTGCCTGTTGTCCAGCTCTGGTGAAATCAAACACGTTGATGGAAGGTTTTGTTTTCGAAAAATCACCCAAATGATAAAGCTGGCCGTTCTCAAAAGGCAAATAGCCTCTTGTATAATAATCTTCCACATCCCCCAATACCTGGCTCAAGTCCTGGGTTGGGGTGACGTCCGGTGTTGGCAGGGGGATCGAAGTATCTACCGGGGTGGGTAGCGGGGGATTGGTGGGAGTCTCGGCAACCACCTGGCTGGGTATGGTTGTTGCTAGAACAGGGGGCGCCTGTGTCGGAGTTGCTGTTGGTACCGCCTTTGTGAGAAGACTGCATGCCAGGGTTGTTACGGCAATGCTGGCGATGGCTACTGGTAAATGATTAGGCTGTTTTATAATCATGATGGTTCCTTCCCTCTCAAGTCTAGGAATTATTTTGGCCATTCATTATGGTTAAAATAGTACATCAATTCATTGAAATTATGCAAGTGAATACGCCGTTTTATGCTGGTCGATTCGAATGTAGCCTGTGATCTCATTGTATAATTCAATAACCTATGTTAGCTCATTCCGACCTTCGATTGGTTCAACGATTGAAGCGCCGCCTGGCTGATGCCACCCCCGTGAAGCGCCTGGTGGTTTATGGCTCGCGCGCCCGTGGAGATGCCACAAAGGATTCAGACCTCGACGTTTATATTGAAGTACCTGTACTTACACCCGCTTTGCGATGTCGTATAAGCGAAATCGCCTGGGAGGTCAGTCTGGAAGCAGGTGTGGTGATCTCTACTCTGGTAGCCAGTGACCAGAATCCACTCGGAGGACAGATGGTCCGTCAAGCAATCGACCTGGAAGGTATACCGATATAAACTAAATGGATACCATCACACGATTAATACGGGACGAGCATCTGCCCGTCCTTTTTTTCGGTATGGTAAACTTGACACCTTGAAATTATTCCTGCTGTACCTCCAGGGTCTCTTATGTGCGGTATTTTCGGCATTGTTACTGATAAAGATCAAAACCTCGGTCCCCTCCTGATCGAAGCCGCGCGGCGCCTCACCTACCGCGGCTACGACTCGATGGGTGCTGCCACCTTGCGTGAGGATGGCACGATTGACCTGCGTAAAGATGTGGGCAAGGTCGACGCGGTCGCTGCCCGCTGCAACCTCGCCGAGATGAGGGGGCGGCGCGGCATCACCCAGCTGCGCTGGGCAACGTTTGGTGAACCATCACAGGTTAATGCCCAGCCCCATCTGGATTCGGACGGGGATATGGTTGGCGCGCATAATGGCAATGTGGTCAACAATGTCGAGTTGCGCCAGCAGTTCATCGCTGAAGGTATGCTTGTACGCTCTCAAAATGACGGCGAGACCTGCGTGCACGCGGTGGAACGCTATGTCAACCGGGGCTATGACTTCATCGATGCCATCCGCCTCGCTTATGGCGACCTGGTAGGGGATTATGCCTTCGTGATCGGACGTACCGGCGACAATAAGCTGTATGCCATCAAGAAAGGTTCCGGTCTGGTGGTCGGCATCGATGATGGGTTTTCCTGTGTCTCATCTGATCTGCCTTCGATTTTGCCGCTTACCCGTAAGATCATCCGTGTCCAGGATGGCGAGATCGTCATCTTGCAGGCTGGTGGGGTCGAGCTCCGTTCTGTCATCGATGGCAGGCTCATTCAACGTCAGCCGGAGATCGTCACCCAGACCATGGACGCCGTCCAGAAAGGTGGCTATCCCCACTTCATGCTTAAGGAGATCCACGAACAGCCCCAGGTTGCCCGCGAGCTCCTTCACTTGCTGGAAAGTTCAAGCGAAGTGGACACTGTCCTCCAAAAAATGAAGTCTTGCCGGTATCTGTACTTCATTGGTTGTGGAACAAGCTACCATGCCTGTCTCGTCGGCGCAGTCTTTTTTGCCCATATCGCCGGTCGTCCGGTGATCCCGGTTCTGGCTCCCCAGTTCGTCCCGCAGTACGCCCCGGCTGTCACCCACGAGGATGTTGGCTTGTTCGTCAGCCAGAGCGGTGAGACCAAGGATGTCCTCAATGCCTTGCAGGCTGCTGATAAGCGCGGCATGACCTGTTTCGGTATCGCCAATGTGATCAGCTCCACCCTGACCAGGGCTGCCGCCTGCTGGTTGCCGTTGTGCTGCGGCTACGAGATCAGCGTCCCCGCCACCAAGACATTCACCAACCAGGTCATCACTTTCATGTACCTGGCTTATCGTATGTCCGGACGCGACACCAGGGAACTCGAGCAGATCCCTGACCTGATGGAGAAGACCCTGCAGGTTGTCGCTCCCCAGGTTACCGCACTGGCTCCCTCTCTCAACAAGTGGAACGACCTGTATTGCCTTGGCTTTGGAGCAACCTACCCGATCGCCCTGGAGGGAGCGCTGAAATTGAAAGAGATCACCTACGCCCACTGCGAGGGGATGCTCTCCACCGAATTTAAGCATGGTCCTCTCTCGGCAGTGAGCGAAGGTTACCCGGTGATCTTCGTCGCCGGACCGCTTGATGTTCCCTTGATCGTGAGCGGCATCAACGAAGTGACCTGTCGCGGCGGGCGGGCTGTTGCGGTTGGTGAGGAAGACTCCCGCTTGCGAGCCAACGCCAGCGAAATGATAGTTCTCCCCGACTCAGGTCCAATTCTCAATCCATTGCTGGCAGTGCTTCCTCTGCAACTGCTGGCTTATCACCTCAGCCTGGAGCGCGGCTATGACCCGGACTTCCCGCGCAACTTGAGCAAGACCCTGACCGTGGATTGAGCCTTTCAATCAGTTGGGTCCACCAATAGCCTTCAATCCCCCTTTTATTGACACCCCTTCTCTTTGCGGTATAATACCGCACGCGAGGCCGACTAGCTCAACTGGTAGAGCAATTGACTCTTAATCAATCGGTTCAGGGTTCGAGCCCCTGGTCGGTCACCTACATACTTGGGTAAATGACCAGATAACCTCCACATATAGGGATATAAAAGAGCCTTTGTCGTTTGGAGGCTCTTTTTTTTTGCGAGAAAGTCGGCTGGGAATTTATACGTTGTGCCAGCCATCAAGTTAAGAGTTCCGGCAGATGGCGCCGTGCCAGGTCCATGATCAGGATGTGCTGCTCATGGGAGATATTGGTGTGCTCTGAATTATGCTCGTCTGTGTTGCGGTTTTCCACGATTAGAACCGCGGCATCCTGTGACAGTAAAATGGTATGCCAGGTGTTACGCCTGACATTGAAGATCTTGCCTGTTTCCATTACCTGTGGATAGACTTGATCCGCCTGCGACCCGTTTCCGCCGATTATCAGCACACTTTTGCCTTTAGTAAGCACAAAAACCTCGTCTGTTTCTTTATGACGTTCCATCGAATGGATATTACCGGGGTGAATGCTATCCTGGTAGCGCAGGATGGCTACTCGCCACTCGCCGAAATCGATCAGTGGCCTATACCCCTCCCCGTCATGATCACAGATTTGGAGCAAATTTTTATCCATGCAACCTCCAGGTTATTTGCCGAGCCAGATTTTGACCTGGTGGTCGTCGCCAGGTAGATCCAGCGGAACGAGATTCCCTGGGATTTCCATTCCATCCACGACCATCCTGACCACTCCCTGGCATACACCGTGTGGATTGTGGACGGTGATGCGCAGCATACACCTCCTGAACCTGCGAACCGCCGAAAAACCACTCCAGACTGACGGTATGCATGGGTCTATCCGTAAGCCGTCCATTTCGGGCTGAAGCCCCAGGATATATTGGGTGGCGCTGAAGTAACTCCAGGCCGCCGCCCCGCTTAACCATGAGGTGCGTGTATTACCGGGGCGAGGTGAATACGTTGAGTATGTCGTCTGCCCCTGCACATAGGGTTCGCTCTGGCGAATATCTGCGCGAGAGTTATAGGCGGCAGGCATGCAAGCCCGGAAATACTCATATGCCCGGTCGCCGTTGCCCAATTTACACTCAGCCATCACCCCCCAACCCTGAGTGTGGTTGAAGATCCCGGCATTCTCTTTAATGCCAGGGTTAAAGACCACAGCGCGCATGACATCGATGGAGGATTTTACAAAAGGAGGAGCTGAGAGCATCAGACCATAAGGTGTTGCCAAACGCTCCCGGACGGTCTGCATACAGCGGGTCGCCTGTTCGGGTGTGGCAGCACCACTTATGATCGACCAGACCTGGGTGTTCAGGTAAACCTGGCCTTCCTTGTTCTCTTTCGTGCCGTAGACCGTGCCGTCCTCTCCGATAGCCCAGATGAACCAGCTGCCATCCCAGGCGCAAGCCTGTATGTTGGCATCTAATGTTTCACGCTGAGCGTATGCCCAGGTAGTTTCCTCGGTTTTGCCCAGCCGTTTGGTGATCTCGGCATAGACGGATAAGCCAAGCCTGAGCTGGAAGGCGACGAACAGGCTTTCACCATGATAACCAAGCCGGAGGCAGTCATTCCAGTCGGCGGAGAGACCACAAGGCAGACCATGCTTACCGGTACGTTCAAGGTTGAATTCCAGCGCACGGCGCAAATGACCGAGAACGGTGGTCTCACCATGGTCGGCATAAGGCAGCACTTCATTATAGAAAGCCTGGTCGCCTGTCTCACATACGTAGGCTGGGACAGCATTGAAAAACCACAGGCAGTCATCTGAACGGTATGCTTCAGGAGCTGGTGCTTTTTCAAAACCAGGATGATGCTCGAACGGCTTGATGACCGCCAATGCTCCACCGTTTGATAGCTGACCGGTGAGCATGAGCTCCAGTCGCTGGCGGGCTTTTTCAGGGGAGGCAGCGATGACTCCCAGGATATCCTGCACCGAATCCCGGAATCCCAACCCATCCCGCTCCCCGCCATAGACCAGACTGGCTGTGCGTGACCATGCAAAAGCGACCAGGCAATTATAAAGACCCCAGACATTGATGGTGTGGTTAAAATCCTCATCGGGGGTGTCCACAACCAGGTTGTTGAGATCGGCATGCCAGCTTTTTTTTAGTTTTTGAAACTCGATCTCGGCTCGCGCCAATGAGCCAAATTCAGCCACGGTCTTTTTACCGGTCGAACGGGCATCGCCAATGCCCAGCATGACCAATAGTTCCCGGCTCTCACCGGGTTGGAGCACCAGGTTGGTTTGCATGCTTCCACAGGCGTTGTCACCATAGGCGTTACTGTTCGTGCACTGTCCCTGTTCTACAACCTGCGGGTTGTGGTAGCCCCGATAAGAACCAATGAAGACTTCACGGCTGGTGTCATAGCCGTCCAGCTGCCCACCAACCAGAGCCATCCACGAGTGACGGGCAATATCATGGATAAAGAATCCATCCATATCCGGTGTCAGGTTATCCTGTATGGCAATGCGTAATAAACCATCACCGGTAAGCTCACCACGCACGATAAAGAGCGAATACTGCAGGTTGACTTGATCTTGGAAAGTGTCCCATTGGTTGGTAAATTCGCAATAGGTAAAGATTGAGAGCTGGCGCTGGTGGTCGTCCTCATTGGTGACCTTCAGCCGCCAGAATTCGAATGTCTGTCCCAGCGGGACGAAGTAGGTAGCTTCAGTGGTGATCCCTGCATAATGTGACTCAATAATGGTGTAGGCTGTACCATGACGACAATTCGATTGGTACTGTTCGAGCGATTTTCCCACCGGCTGCCAGGATGCCGACCAGTAGTCACCGCTCTCGCGGTCACGCAGGTAGAAGTAGCGTCCCGGCTGGTCAATGGGAACACTATTGAAACGCAACCGCAAAAAACGTCCACGAGCGCCTGATTGATAGAAACCATAACCACCAGCATTAT
>Ga0315296_10002393_pt1 | contig 16036 bp, 20 predicted proteins | sample YL17G14_18_MG_FD_203921 | JGI IMG/M metagenome (GOLD analysis project Ga0315296, IMG submission 203921) | Sediment microbial communities from Yellowstone Lake, YNP, Wyoming, USA - YL17G14_18 | ecosystem: Environmental > Aquatic > Freshwater > Lake > Sediment | place: USA: Wyoming | collected... | reverse complement strand
TGGGAAGAAGTGCAACGGACGGGCCCAGTTATCTCTGAGTTGTCCCTAGAATACGGTGTGAGCATCTCTCCGGTCCGAGTGCGGGAGGTGGCCTGGGTGCAAGAGGATTCGCCCTTTCTCAATACCGTACGGAAGGAGTGCATGGCACTGTGAAGAAGCCTGGTTCCGAGGCGGGGGAGAGCAGGCAAGAAACCTACATCCGCTGGTTGCGTCAGCGGGTTGCTGGCCCTACTACGAAAGACGAAGAACTTCACGCGCAGGCGTGGGATGTAGCGAGGGCAGCGGCACGATTGTTGCGCGACCGTTACCAGGTGAGGCGTGTGCGGGCCTTTGGCTCGCTGGTGCATCCGGAGCGTTTTCACTCGGACTCTGACGTGGACCTGGCGGTTGAAGGCTTGGGAGCAGAAGACTACTGGGAAGCAGTGACTACGACTCTGTTCCTTGATGAACGTATTCGGGTGGAGTTGGTAGATCAGGCGGTGTCTCGTCCAGGCGTGTGGACAGCGGTGGAGCGAGAGGGAGTAGACCTGTGAAACAGGAGCTGCTCGCACTGAAGGAACGAATCGAGACCGAGTTAGCGGATATCGAGCGCACTGCGCAACGAGCTCAAGAAGCCTGGAAGGGAGCTAATCGGTTCCCAGAGCAGCAGGAGTACTACCTTGACTCGGTAGCCCTGAACTTGCATAGTTTCTATAATGGCGTCGAGCGAATCTTCGACGCGATTGCCAGACAGCTAGACCCAGTTTTCCCTTCAGGAGATCGCTGGCATCGCGATCTCCTGAAGCAAATGGTCAAGGAGTGGCCTGAGGCACGGCCGGCAGTGATCACGGGTGAGACGGAGGCTCTATTGGACGACTTTCTCGCCTTTCGGCACCGCATACGGAGCCTCTATGCGTTCGATGTAGATGCGGAACGGTTGAACCTGTTGTTGGAGCGACTGCCTGAGGCGCTGTCCCAGGTGAGACAAGACTTGCAGGGGTTTGGTCAACTGCTGGCCGCGGCGGCCAGCGAGAGCGATACTACGACCGAAGTGTAAGAGGCGTTAGACGAGTTCATGACCGACGTCGCCGTCAGAGTGGAAAACCTGAGCAAGCTGTACCACATCGGCGGGCCGCAAGTGAAATTCACAATTCGAATTTCGAATTTGGGAATTGGAACTTTCGATGCCTGACGTTGCCGTTCTGGTTCAAAACCTCAGCAAACAGCACCGCATAGGATGTACGTGCGCCTGGCCTTTGCCGTGACCGTTCACTTGGCGTCTGGGTTTAGGCGATAATTGCAGGAGGTGTCAATAGTGGATACACAGATCAAGTCTTCAGACTTGCAGAGGGTTATCGAGGATGTCGAAACGTTGCCCGTTGACGATCAGATGCTTTTGATCGAAATCATCCGCCAGCGCTTGATCCAGCATCGGCGTTCTGATCTCATTGCTGATGTCGCTGAAGCGCGCCAGGCTTACCAGGAGGGGAACGTGCGGCGGGGCACGGTAGACGATTTGCTGAAGGAGCTGGACACGTGAAGTCTCTGGTCTGGAGTTCGGGCTTCACTCGCGCATTTCGGCGCACGGTCCGCCGACAACCCGGATTGCGTACGACGATTGAACGCGCCCTCCGACAGTTAACAGAGGATCCTTTTCAGCCTGCGCTGCACAGCCACAAGTTGAAGGGTGAGTTGACCGGCGCTTGGGCATGTACAGTGGATTATGAGAATCGCATCCTCTTCGAGTTCGTCCAGGGTCCAGAATCGGGTGAAGAGGAAATCCACCTGCTGACCATGGGCACTCACGATGAGGTGTATTGAGGTGTCCCGATGACCATGGATTCCGGAGAATCATGACCGACATCGCCGTCAGAGTGGAAAGCCTGAGTAAGCAGTACCGCATCGGCGGGCCACAAGTGAAATTCGAATCTCCAATTTCGAATTTGAAAATTGGTCTTCTTGATGAGTGACGTTGCGATCCGCGTTGAGAACCTCAGCAAGCAGTACCGCATCGGCGCACCACAGGCACGGTACAAGACCCTGCGCGAGAGCCTGGTGGACATGGCTGCTGCTCCAGCGCGGCGACTGCGCCGCCTCGGTCAGCCCTCGCCAGAGAACGAGACCATCTGGGCCCTGAAAGATGTGAGCTTCGACGTGAAGAAGGGCGAAGTAGTGGGCATCATCGGTCGCAACGGGTCGGGCAAGACCACACTGCTGAAGATCCTCTCCCGAATCACCGAGCCCACCGAGGGGTACGCGGAGATCAAGGGCCGCGTGGGGTCCCTATTGGAGGTGGGCACCGGCTTCCACCCCGAACTGACCGGGCGGGAGAATATCTACCTGAACGGCGCCATCCTGGGCATGAAGCGAACTGAGATTGACGAGAAGTTCGATGAGATCGTGGCCTTCTCCGAGATCGAGAAGTTCCTGGACACGCCGGTGAAGCGGTACTCCAGCGGGATGTACGTCCGTCTGGCCTTCTCCGTGGCCGCCCACCTGGAGCCGGAGATTCTGCTCGTGGACGAGGTGCTGGCGGTGGGAGATGCGGCGTTTCAGAAGAAGTGCCTGGGGAAGATGGGTGATGTGGCCAAGGAAGGACGGACCGTGCTGTTTGTGAGTCACAATATGATGGCAATCGCAGAATTATGTGAACGCGCAGTGACTTTGGACCGAGGAACCGTAGTAGCGATCGAGGAACCCCTGACTGCGGTTCAGAGGTATTTGAGCTCGTTTGCGGAAAGCACTACTGCAGCCGGAAGGACCAACCTTAGAGAGCGGAAAGACCGTGATGGTGAGGGTCCCATTAGGTTCGTGTCTTTTCATTGCGAAAGAGAAGATAGTAGAGCGTCATCGCATCTCGTGTCTGGGGAACCTGGTAGGCTTGTGTTGACCTACGAATCGATGGCCCAGACTCCACCACAGAATGTATTTGTCTCGATTCTAATCTATACGAGCTTGGGCCAGCAGATCGCCAACGTCTCAAACGAATACTTTCATGCCTTCGAGACTATGCCCTCGGTAGGGCAGATTGCCTGCGAGTTTGCCAGACTGTCTTTGCGTTCTGGGCACTATACTGCCAGTTTGTGGTGTTCGGTAGACGCCCGAGTGTCAGATTTCGTCCAGCAGGCAGCCGTCTTCGACGTTATTGACGGTGACTACTATGGAACTGGTAGGATCACAAACTACTACAGAGGAAGTGTCTTCCTGGACCATTCTTGGCGAGTTCGGCCGTCTGGTCTTCAAGCGGAAGGAACATGAGCGATAGCCTCGTCGATGTTCTCATTTGTTCATATAACGAAGCGCCCAATATCCCGGGCCTGATGGAAAGCCTGCGCCAACAATCCGTGGGACCCGAGAGCTTCCGCGTGATTTTCGTCGACAATGCTTCCACTGATAACACCCGTCAAATAGTGCAAGGAGATAGTAACGGACTCGATTTGCAGTACATCTACGAACCTCATCTGGGCAAGAATTGGGCATGCAACACTGGCTACCGGCATGCCATTGCACCCTACGTGGCCCACGCCGATGCGGATTGCATTGTTCATCCCGCCTGGGTCGGAAATATCGTCAGAGTCATCCACGCAGAAAAACCGCACTTGATTGGCGGGCGAATGCTCCCATACTACAATACGCCAAAACCATGCTGGTACTTGGATCGCTACAATTCAAGCCAACGTGGTGATGTGCCGCGGTATTTGGCCCCGCACGAATACATTGGTGGTGCCAGCACGACCTGGCAGCGCGCCGTGGTAGAGAGACTGGGAGGTTTTGCGATCGGTATGGGGCTAAAGGGGCGCGGAATGGCGCGCGGGGATGAAACCAATCTTCAGGTGCGCGCGCATCGTGTAATCCCTAATCTGAGAGTCTACTACGATCCGAGCATCATCGTGTATCACCTCACGCGAACTGAGACCATGTCTCCCTGGTACTGGTGTAGATGGATGTTTGCGCATGGAGGTCAGGAGAGCATCATATGGGGTAGGGCGCCGATGGCGGGTAAGGCGGCATTGCGCACGATTGTTAGTGAGTCGAGGATGATCCTGAGAATGTTAGTGTTTGACGCATTCTTCCGCAACCGACAGGCTTGTCCATACCGAGAGAACTACATTGTTGAAGTTGTCAGCCAACGCTTCCACCTGCTAGGTTTTGCGGTCGCGTCGCTTAGGACGAGATTGCTCAGTATCGCAGGCCATTCAGATTGAGGGAGAGCGCTTCCACGAGGAGCGGGCCAATCACAGGGCTATTGGTAACTATGTAACCGCCCTTTGACTGAATCGGGTCTGTTCGCCGGGGTACGGGAGGAAGTGGCACTACGGGCGTACTATCGCTACGGAGCGGCCTATATGCGCTTTCATAACCCGCCTAGCAGTGGGCAGTGCACCCAGGCAAAAGAAGCGGCTGCCAATGATTAAGAGCGCGCTGCGCAACAGAACAACTCCATCAATTCCCCTCAATACGATTAGATGCTTTGGTGCCATGTGATTGCCTGTGAAAGTCATCGCCAGGTGTTAGCCTCGACGCCGGGTATTCTGGCAGGCGCAATGAATGAAGGATCTGTGCATAGCTAGAACTCGGCGGCTGGTGGATCAAATGATGCCTTGGCCTGTACATCCCACGTGAGGAGTATCCATGGTCACATTGACCGATCGGGTCAAAGCAAGGCCGCTTGAATATGTGAGAATGGTCATTGATCCATTCCGGTGGGCACGATGGTACACAAAGTATACTCGGCGAAGAACGGAGATCCAGGAGTCTCGGCGCATCTCTGATTTGCTGAACAAGATGAACAAGGGAAGTTGCCACGATACAAAAACGTATCGTAGTCACAAGCTATTGCAGCTTCTTCAGTATGCCGGTACGCACTGTGCATACTACAAGAATGCCTTTCAGCAAGCCAGTCTTGATGCCAGGAATCTAGAAGGTTTTGACAGGCTGCCGCTCTTGGACAAGAGCACTATCAGACGGCGTTGGAGAGACCTGATCTCTGATGAAATTGACTTAATGAATTTCTATACGATGAATACCGGAGGCAGCACCGGTGAGCCCCTGGAGTTTCTGGTTTCTAGTGCTGCGGGACGAATAGACAGGGTTCATCAGGAATTCGTGTTCAGGACGACAATGCAGTATCAGCCAGGGGACATAATTGTTGCATTCGATGGATCCCCAGTTCCTGCCGAGCTGCTTGATGCTCATGTCTACTGGGTAGCTAAGAGCGATGAGGATATTCCTTACGGAAGGTTATCGTACTCTTCTTTGTATCTGAGGGAAGAGACTGTTTCATACTATGTCAGGCATATGCTAGATACTGCGCCTTCCATACTTAGAGGCTATCCCTCATTCCTTAACGATATCGCTGAGTATATCTCGGAGAGAGGCATCGTGATTCCCTTCAACATAAAGGGCGTTCAGCTCACGGCCGAGGATGCATATGACTGGCAGATGGAGAATGTAAGAAGAGCGTTCGATACGAGGGTCTTTCTTCAGTACGGTCATTCCGAGGCCTGTGTGTATGCATACACCTATGATGACACTTGTGAGTACTATTGTTCCCCATTCTATGGTTTTACCGAGGTGCTAGGTGAGGACGGTAGACATGTGAACACGGGGGAGGTTGGCGAGGTAGTGGTCACAGGGTTCCACAATCGCGCGATGCCCTTCATCCGCTATCGAACGGGCGATTTGGCCCTGTTCAACGGTGAAACTGATGGAATAGTCAGGCTCGGTAAGATTGTTGGGAGGGCCCAGGACTACGTAATAGCCGAGAACGGAGAAAGGGTTTCCCTAACTGCGCTAGTCTTCGGACAGCACTACGGTGCCTTCAAGAACATCCAGAAATGGCAACTGGTGCAAGACATCCCTGGCAGAGCAAAGGTGAGAATCGTGAAAGGTGAAGGGTTCTCGGCAGAAGATGAGAAGGAGATCCGAGATAAGTTCAAAGGCATATGTGATATAGATGCGGAGTTCGACTACGTCGATTTCATACCGTTGACCACAAGGGGCAAGTTCAGGTTCCTTGTTCAGAACATTCGGGTCTGACCGACGAGTGGACGTTTCATGCTGCTAATCCACCCTGTCACGACTAGGAGCGGCGGCGTCCGCTCTGATGTACCCATTGCCCTCTTGGCTGTACAACCCACGTTTGAGGCAGCACACGCACCCTGTCCATGGTAAGGTAAGTGCCGATGTATGACGATGTACGGCAGCGAGGCCCTGATGCCAGAACGCACGCTCAAAGGGCCGAAGTGAAACCCGAGGGTATGCCTAGGGTTACCTTTGGAATCATCGTCCTTAACGGCGAACCTTTTTCCCGCTATTGCCTCCGAGCGCTATACCCGTTTGCGCATGAGATCATAGTGGTGGAGGGAGCAGTTTCCGCGGCCGCCACAGTGGCCACACGAGATGGACACTCGACCGATGGGACGCTGGACATACTGAAGCGCTTCAAGTCCGAGGAAGACCCGCAAGACAAGATCCAGATCATCATGAGGGAAGGCTGCTGGGGCGAGAAGGACGAGCAGTCTCAAGCATACGCCGAACGCGCCACCGGTGACTATCTCTGGCAGGTGGACATCGATGAATTCTACCAGCCGGAGGACATGAGGGTCGTTTTGAACATGCTCCGCGACGACCCCGAGATTTCTGCCGTGTCTTTCAAGCAGATAGCTTTCTGGGGCGGATTCCACTACGTCACTGACGGGTGGTACCTACGCCGGGGCGGGGATACTTTCCATCGCTTGTTCAAATGGGGACGAGGGTACCGCTATGCAACCCACCGGCCCCCGACTGTACACGATTCGCTGGGGAGAGACCTGCGTGGTTTGAGATATCTTTCCAGCCATGAGTTGGCACAGCGGGGCATTGTCCTCTATCACTACGGCCTGGTTTTTCCCAAGCAGGTACTCGAAAAGTGCGAATACTACGACCGAGCGTCGTGGGTGAACCGGAACCAGTATCGCGCCTGGGCTCAAGACAACTTCCTAAGGCTGGAACACCCATTTAGAGTGCACAACGTGTACGACCATCCCAGTTGGCTGGAAAGGTTCCCAGGTACGCACCCGCCCCAAATCGAGGCTATGCGTCGTGACCTGCGGGAGGGTCGAATGCAGGTCGAGGTGCGTCCGGTGGATGAGATTGAACGGTTGCTCATGTCCAGAAAGTACAGGGTGGCACGCCTTGGGCTGAAAGCCCTGGGTTACGTCGATGGCCGGGTGGCTCGTGTCTGGCCGAGGGTGCGCCCACTAGCTGGTAAGTTGCTGCGCGGCATGCAGGAAACCGCCGCCCCTACCAGTCGCGATTGATGCACTGCAGGCGAGGCAGATCTTCGTGATACGCTCTACGTCTGCGGCGTCGCTCGTCATCAGGTCTCGCTGTCCCCTGGGCGTGAGGCCCCCATCGACAACGTCCCGGATCCGGCCGGGCTGGTGCTTGTATGCCTGAACGTCCACTGCGAATCCTACAGATCAGCACATTGGATACGGGTGGCGGTGCCGAGAAAGTCGCCTGGAATCTGTTTCAGGCCTATCGGCAGCGGGGACACCACTCGTGGTTGGCGGTAGGTGCTAAGCGGAGTGACGATGCCGAGGTATTGGTCATTCCCAATCGCGAGCCGCATGGAAGGTGGTGTCGTTTTTGGTGGGCTGTACATACCCCGTCGCAGACCCTCGCTGAGCAGATCCCAGGCGCGCGGCACCTTAGCCGCCTGACTCGTGCTCTGTCTGCGCCTGGGAGAGTGCTCGACGGATATCGCGGGCTTGAAGACTCCCGCTTTCCAGGCACGTGGCATTTGCTGGAACTGCAACCCCACCCGCCGGATGTGGTTCATTGCCATAACTTACATGGAGGATATTTCGACCTACGGGCGCTCCCGTGGCTCAGTCACCAGTTGCCAGTGATTCTGACTCTCCACGACGCCTGGCTCCTGAGCGGGCACTGCGCTCATTCCTTCGACTGCGAACGCTGGAAAACTGGCTGTGGACAATGCCCAGATGTGAGCATCTATCCGCCGATCAGGCGGGACGCTACCGCTCGTAACTGGCAGCGCAAGCGCAACATATATGCCAATAGCCAGCTTCATGTGGCCACTCCAAGCAGATGGCTGATGAACAAAGTAGAGAAGTCTATCTTGGCTCCGGCCATCATAGAGAGGCGTGTGATCCCCAATGGCGTTGACTTGTCAGTTTTTACACAGGCGGACAAGAGAACGGCTCGGGCAGCCATAGGCGTACCAACGGACACAGATGTTCTCCTCTTCGTGGGTCATGGAACACGCAGCAATCCGTTCAAAGACTACGACACGTTGCAGGCAGCCCTGGCACAACTTGCCGCACGCAACAGGGACCGCGAATTGCTGCTCCTCTGTCTGGGGGAAGGAGGGCCTGAGATACGTCTCGACCGGGCTCGGATCCATTTTGTCACCCACCAAGAAGATGAGATGAAAGTGGCGCGCTTTTTTCAGGCGGCTGATGTCTACCTGCACGCCGCCAAGGCTGACACCTTCCCAACCGCAATACTAGAGGCCCTCGCCTGCGGCACCCCGGTAGTAGCAACGGCCGTGGGGGGCATTTCAGAGCAGGTGAGGGACGAGGTGACAGGTTTCCTGACTCCGCAGGGCGACGCGCACAAGATGGCAATGAGAGTAGAGCAACTACTGCGAGACGAGCCTTTGCGCCGTCGCTTGGCAGAGAACGCGGTAGCTCATGCACGCCAGCGGTTCGACTTGGTCCGCCAGGTAGACGATTATCTGACGTGGTATGAGCATGTAACGAAACGCCATAGAGAACAGGACACAGGCAATCAACCCCGAGCCGCTATACATCACCAGGAGTCTCCTACCCATGGCTAGGCCCACATCAAGGAGCAAGTACGCGAGGTCACAACATGACAGGTAGACAAGTGGTCGTCACCGGAGAAGCCGGTTTCCTGGGCTCTCACGTCGTAGACCGGCTCCGAGAAGCCGACTGGTGCAGCGAGGTTCTCCCTCCTCGCAGTCGAGACCAGTGCTTGCCCGGCCACAGATGCCTGTATCGAAGATACGCGACGATGCTGGACCGAAAAGTCGGGTTCACCGGAGAGTCAGCCTTGGTGTCGTCTATGGGTTGTGCGAAGGCTGTCGGCCCACGGCGAGTCGCGGGCTGGAGGCGAGTCCGCCCGTATCAGAACGATTGAAGCCGTGAAGGACAAGGAAGCACCCGTGGTTGTAGATTCGCTGAAGCGCACCCTCAGAAGAACGTTGGCTTTGGCCGGAGTTGAAGTGCATAGGAGAAGTGCTCCGTCCACGCATGGCTACCACCAGCGAGGTTCGCTTTCCGGCCTGCTACATCACGCAAGGAACGTGGGCCTCTCACCTGCCACAGTAATAGATGTGGGCGCAGCCTATGGGGAATTCACTGTGGAGTGTCACAGAGTGTTCCCAGATGCGGACTATATACTGGTGGAGCCCCTGGAGGAATACAGACCCTTCCTCAAAGCACTGAGTAGTTCGGTGCCCAGCGCCCAATACGTCCTGGCCGCGGCCAGCGCCGAGCCGGGAGAACTCGTCATTAACGTGCACCCCGACCTCGTAGGATCCTCGGTGTATCTCGAAGATGAGAGCTCCAACGTCAACGGTGTGCCCAGGATGGTGCCGGTCATAACTCTGGACTCCCTCGCTAACGATCGGGGTGCAATCCCTCCTTTCCTGCTCAAGATAGATGTGCAGGGTGCAGAATTGGATGTCCTTTCGGGCGGCGAGAGACTTCTGCGGAGTGCGGACTACGTTCTTCTCGAAGCATCCTTCTTCGAGTTCTTCACGGGCGGCCCACAGTTCCATGATGTTGTGACATTCATGGAATCGAGGGGATTCGTGGCGTACGACATTTGTGACTTGCAGTATAGACCTCTGGACAATGCGCTGTCTCAGGCTGACATAGCCTTTGTCAAGCAGAAGGGGTTCTTCCGCCAGCATCATCAGTATGCGACCCCAAAGCAGCGTGAGGAACAGGATAGAGCCTTCAGGCTGCGAATGAGAGAGCTCCCGAAGGCAAAACGGTGGAAATAAGCAGCGAAGTGCCTCGAATCTCAATTGTGACTCCATCGTACAACCAGGCCCAATTCCTCGAAGAGACCATACGGTCCGTGCTCGACCAGGGCTATCCCAACCTTGAATACATCATCGTCGACGGCGGCTCAACCGATGGGAGCGTGGATATCATCCGCAAGTATGAGCATCTCCTGGCTTACTGGGTAAGCGAGTCGGACAGCGGACAATACGACGCTATCAACAAAGGCTTTGACCGAGCAACCGGTCAAATCATGAGCTGGCTGAACAGCGACGATAAGTACGCTCCTTGGGCTCTCTCAGTCGTTGCTGATGTCTTTTCTGTTTTCCCGCAGATTGAATGGCTCACGACCCTCTATCCCCTTAGTTATGATGACAAGGGACGAGCTGTGAGCTGCACATATCTGGCTGGTTTCAACAAGCGATCTTTCTTCAGAGGGGCCAATCTACCGGGGATGGGATGGTACGCCAGACGCTGGATTCAGCAAGAGTCCACCTTTTGGCGAAGGTCGCTGTGGGAAAGTGCCGGGGGTCACGTTGATGCCTCACTCACATATGCAGGTGACTTCGAGTTATGGGCTCGTTTTTGGAAGCATGCCGACTTGTTTGGGCTAACCTGCCCACTTGGGGGCTTCCGCAGGCATGGAAACCAAAAGGTAGCGCGCCATATGAACGACTACCTGGCGGAAGCTGAGGAGGTCCTGCGACGTTGCGGCGGCCGGCCGTACGGGAGGGCCGCGTCTATCCTCCGGCGGTATGCTTGGGCCGCCGAGAATCTGCTTCGACCCCGCTGGCTAATGACATCGCTCGGCGTCCTTTATCCCACAAAGATAGTATCTCACGCAGGTGCGAGTACTGGCTGGCTAATTCGCACAGGATACATTGTGTGAGGACGAGTCTGCGGACTGATCAAGAGGATGAGCTATCACCCGTGGGTTGCGATTCTGGCCCAGGGCTGCACCCATCGGCTACCATCCAGTCTTCCAAGGGTCATGACAAGGGGGGGTAGTTCATGAGCATGTGTGTTGCAGTCACCGGCGGGGCAGGATTCCTTGGCTCTCACGTCGTGGAGCGCCTCCGGCAAGCGGACTGGTGCAGCGAGGTCCTGGCCCCTCGCAGCCATGAATACGACCTGAGGAACCAAGATGACGTGATCCGTCTGTATGAAGACTTCCACCCCGACATCGTGATCCACATGGCGGGCATAGTCGGCGGCATCGGGGCCAACCGCGAGAATCCTGGCCAGTTCTTCTACGACAATCTGATGATGGGCGTTCAGACCATGCACCACGCGTACCTGCACGGAGTGGAAAAGTTCGTGGCCGTGGGCACCATCTGTGCGTATCCCAAGTTCACCCCCGTGCCCTTCAGGGAGGACAACCTCTGGGACGGCTATCCCGAGGAGACCAACGCGCCCTACGGGTTGGCCAAGAAGATGCTGCTGGTCCAGGCACAGGCCTATCGGCAACAATATGGGTTCAACGCCATCTACCTGCTGCCTGTAAACCTCTATGGCCCCAGAGACAACTTCGACCCCGCCAGTTCCCATGTCATCCCAGCCCTGATCAAGAAGTGCTTCGATGCCATGGATAGCAGCGAGGACGAGATTGTCGTCTGGGGCGATGGCACCCCCACCCGCGAGTTCCTCTACGTCGAGGACTGCGCCGAGGCCATAGTGCTGGCCACCGAGAAGTACAACAACCCTGATCCAGTCAATATCGGCGCTGGCTTCGAGATCTCCATCAAGGACCTGGCCCATCTCATTGTGGAACTCACGGGCTTCTCAGGACGAGTGACCTGGGACACCAGCAAGCCTGGCGGTCAGCCGCGGAGGTGTCTCGATGTTAGCAGAGCAGAACGAGACTTCGGATTCCGTGCGCGGACCGGCTTCGAGGAGGGCCTGGAGAAGACCATCGAATGGTATCGACGACAACGCTACGGACAACCGACAGGCAATGACTGAAGATCTTCCGTCCATCTCCATCGTCACGCCGTCGTACAACCAGGCGTCATTCCTGGAAGAGACCATCCTGTCTGTCCTCAACCAGGGGTACAGGAACCTCGAGTACATCATCATTGATGGCGGGTCCACCGACGGAAGCGTGGACATCATCCACAAATACCAGGACCGCCTGGCGCACTGGGTGAGTGAGCCAGACAAAGGCCAGGCCCACGCGCTCAAGAAGGGCTTTGATAGGGCGACGGGGGAGCTCTTCGGCTGGCTCAACTCAGACGATGTATACCTACCCGGCGCGCTTCTCGGCGTGGGCCGCGCTTACTCCCACAGCCGGGGAGACTGCGTCGCAGGGCCTGTGATCAACTTCGACATGCAGTCAGATCACGAGACCCTCATCCGCCAGTACGGGATCACCTTCGAGAACATGGTCAAGTTCTGGGAACAGCGGCACAGTTGGCACCAGCCGGGCTTTTTCTTCCCGCGCCTAGTCTACGAATCTGTCGGGGGCATGGACCAGAGCCTCCACTATGGTATGGATCACGACCTGGCATGCCGCATCCTTCAGCGTTGCGGAGTGTCGTACCTGCAAGAGCCTATCGCCAGATTCCGGCTCCACGAGTCCTCCAAGACCCGCAGCGCTTGGCGCGACCTGGTCCTGGAGGTGAGCCGCGTCTCTCAACGCTACTGGCACCTGCTGGAGTCAGTGGACCGTAGAGAGCACGATCGATTCATCGCCGGTGAGCTGGCTGCACTGGCGGTAAGGAGTCTGCGACGCGCCCCTCGGCAGACTCCCCGGCTTTTCGTTGAGGCGCTCCAGCTTTGTCCGGCCGCAGTTCCCGGCGCCGTGCTTCGCGTCACGAGAGATTGGCTGCGCGGGAAACGACGTCGCTCTGCAAGCTACCAATGGCGATGATGAGCGTGATCTGCTCAAGTCCATAGAGGCCCGATGGTGCTGCACCCTGAGTCCGAATTGGCTCGCGCGCTTTGGCGACCGGCCGGACAGAAAGGCCACCCTCACATAGCAGGGGCGTACCGTCAGCACCACGTCTGCAAACAGCCGTAGCCATTGGCTCGTCACCTTGAGAAAAAGAAGTGTGTGCCAGGAACGTGGTCTGCGCACCACCCCGTTCGGCTCTCCGAATGCGCACATTGTCTGCGCCACCCTGGTGTTCGCCGCGCTTGTCGGAGAGCCCGGACGCGCCACTGGCGCATCTCGACAATGCGGAGCAGCCGTGCTCCAGGAGGCGGTGAACGATGTCCGCAGCGGGCGCCCCGACGGTGAGCGTCATCATGCCGACCTACAATCGAGCTCACCTCGTCGGACAATCCATACAGAGTGTGCTAGATCAAACGTTTCGAGACTTCGAGTTAATCGTGGTCGACGACGGGTCAACCGACGATACAGAGCAAACCATCGGGCGGTTCAGTGATTCGAGGATTCGCTACATATACCAGGACCACAAAGGCATAGGTGCGGCCCGGAACACCGGCCTCCGCAAGGCTCAGGGACGCTACCTCGCCTTCCTTGATTCTGATGATGTTTGGCTGCCCAACCTGTTGGAGGTGGAAGTCCCAATCCTCGAAGAACATCCGGCTATTGGGGTAGTCTACGCCAAAGCCCAGGCGATGGACAAATATGGCAAGCCGATGAGTCAGATCCGAGGAGCCCCTCAGAAGTACCCTGGTGACGCTCTCAAGAGCGCGCTGTATGGGGACTTCCTGAGCATCCAAGCCATTCTGGTGCGCCGGGAGTGTTGCGACCGAGTAGGCCCCTTCGATGAGACCTTGGTGGCCAGAGAGGACTGGGACATGTGGATCCGCATCGCCAGGTACTACCGCCTCGTCCACGTTGACAAGGTGCTGGCGCGTTTCAGGAGGCATGACGACCAGCGCACTGGTGCGAATTCCGAGTACTTCGCCGAGGTAGCCGAAAGTGGGCTCAGAGTCTTGAGCAAGGTTTTCTCGGATACCGACCTGCCAAGAGATGCCTCCGAGATCAAGGCGCTGGCGTACCGCAATGCCTACCTCGAGACCGCCTTGTGCTGGCTGAATGTGGGGGCCTGGAAGAGGAGTGCACGGTACTTCTGGACAGCCGTCCAGGTGTCGCCTGAGCCTCTGGCCACTTTCTTGCGCATGGGATGGCTGATACTGCTCCACAAGGTCGTGAATCGGACACACTGGGGCAGCCGAGCGATCGACAGACTCATTCGCCTGCGCCGCAAAGCGGGCCCTATCACTGGTCAGTGAATCAGGTTCCGTGAGATGCTATCTACCGATCCAAGAAGTGGGGAGGAATACGCCGGCATGACCAACATCCGGGCTATGGCCTGTGGGGTACCGGTCGTCTGCACTCGTAGCGGTTTGATTCCCGAGTGCATGCCAGACGCGGGAGACGTTCTCGCGCCCGAGAGGGACTCGGAGGTGTTGGCCGAAGCTATCGTCCAGCTCCTCTGCAACGAAAGCCTGCGACGCAAGATGGGTCAGGTTGGCAGGGCCTATGTCATTGATCACTGCGACGCGCGGAAGAACGTGGAGAGAGCAGAAGAGATCATCCTGGAGCACTGTCCGGGCCTATGAAGATCGGCATTGACACCCAATCCACCTGGGGACGAAAGACGGGCATAGGACTGTACACGGTCAACCTCCTCCACGCACTTCGCCAGGTTGCCCCCCAACACGAGTACGTGGAGCTGTCCTCGGGCCGCACCGATGAGATGCGCACAGACCAGCGGCTTCGCTGGCAGCAGTTGGAGCTGCCGCGCCGCGCACGGGCCATGCGAGTCGACCTTCTGCACGTCACTGGTTTCGACGCCCCGCTGTGGAAACCGTGTCCGGTAGCTCTCACCGTCCACGACCTCATCGGCCTGCTCTTCCCCGCCAACTTGCCCCCTATCTCTCGCTTCTACTGGAGCCGCTGGCTGCCCCGGTCGATACACTGGGCAGACCGGATCATAGTAGATTCGCAGCACACCAAGGGCGATGTCAACCGGCTCTTGGGCATCTCGGCAGAACATATCGAAGTCATCCCTCTTGGCGTCGACAAATGCTTCCGGCCAGTGAAGGATGAAGGTGTGCTGGAAAGCGTCCGCGACAAGTACGGTCTTCCCCAGATGTTCGTCCTCTACCTTGGCACACTGGAGCCTCGCAAGGGGGTAGACACGCTCATCGCCGCCTATGCCGACCTCGCCGCAGATATCCATCATCACCTAGTCATCGCTGGCAAGCGTGGATGGCGCACAGAGCCCCTCTTCGAGCAGGTGCAGGCGCTGGGCTTGGACCACCAAGTGCACTTCACCGACTACGTGCCTGACGAAGATTTGGCCGCTCTCTACAGCCTGGCTCAGCTCTTTGTCTATCCCTCGCATTACGAAGGGTTTGGCCTTCCAGCGTTGGAGGCGATGGCTTGCGGGGTCCCGGTGGTCTGCACGGACTCCTCCAGTCTGCCAGAGGTGGTTGGGGACGCCGCCCTCCTCGTGCCGCCCAACGAAGCTGAGTCTCTGGCAGCTGCCATGCTACAGGTCCTGGACGACCATGAGTTGCGGGCCAAGATGGGACTTCGTGGGCTAGAGCAGGCAGCTAGCTTCACTTGGGAGGAGACGGCCCGAAGGACTCTCCAGGTCTATGAGAAAATGCTATGAGAATCTGCCTAGATACTTCCGCTGCCGTCCGTCATCGCGCAGGGTTGGGTCGATATGCACAAGAATTGGCGACGGCCCTCCTGGACATTGACTCCGAGAACGAGTACGTCGCTTTCTACAATCGGCCGAGCGAGGCGCAGGTAGATCCACCCCTCGACCGCCTGCCACATCTGACCACCAACCTCTACACGAAATCCTGGCGGATGTCTGCCCTCCTGGCCCACTTCGCCCGCATCTCCCAAGACCGGCTGTTCCCTGGGATCGACCTCTTTCACGGCACTGACCATCTCCTACCTCGGCTGACCCGTCTCAAGACTGTGTTTACGCTCCACGATCTGGTCTTTCGCTTCTACCCCCACACGCACAAGCCCTTGAACAGGTGGTTTCTCACCCTGATGATGCCTCGCTTTCTCAAAGCTGCCG
>Ga0315296_10002390_pt1 | contig 16057 bp, 18 predicted proteins | sample YL17G14_18_MG_FD_203921 | JGI IMG/M metagenome (GOLD analysis project Ga0315296, IMG submission 203921) | Sediment microbial communities from Yellowstone Lake, YNP, Wyoming, USA - YL17G14_18 | ecosystem: Environmental > Aquatic > Freshwater > Lake > Sediment | place: USA: Wyoming | collected... | reverse complement strand
ATTTGCAATGGTGATGAGGGTGACCCTGGCGCTTATCAAGACAGGAGCCTCCTCGAGGGTAACCCACACAGTGTTCTGGAGGGAATGATTATTGGCGCTTATGCTATTGGTTCTCACCAGGGCTATATCTATGTCCGCAATGAATATCCTCTAGCAGTAAGGCATGCCAGGATAGCGATTGAGCAAGCGATGGATTACGGGCTGTTGGGAGAGGACATACTGGGCTCTGGCTTCGATTTCACGGTAATGATAAATAAAGGGGGTGGTGCCTTCGTCTGCGGGGAGTCTAGTGCCCTGATGGCCTCCCTTGAAGGAGAGATAGGAGAACCAAGAGCTAAGTATATCCACATGACGGAGAAGGGTCTATGGGATAGGCCCAGCCTGCTAAATAATGTCAAAACCTGGGCTAATGTGCCGTTGATAATCAAAAAAGGGGCGGATTGGTATTCGCAGATTGGGACCGCCGGCAGCAAGGGAACGATGATATTCTCCCTAGTGGGAAAGATAAATAATACTGGTTTGGTGGAAGTGCCAATGGGGATAACCCTGAGGAGGTTGATCTACGACATCGGCGGAGGGATCCGTGGGGGAAAGAAATTCAAGGCAGTGCAAACTGGTGGCCCCTCAGGCGGTTGCATTCCCGAGCAATATCTTGATATACCTGTGGATTTTGATGAACTTAACAAGCTCGGCTCAATGATGGGCTCCGGCGGAATGATAGTAATGGACGAGGACACCTGCATGGTTGATATCGCTAAATACTTTGTTAACTTCCTCAAAGAGGAGTCATGTGGCAAATGTGTCCCGTGCCGAGAAGGGTTAACTAGGATGAGCGAAGTCCTGAGCAATATTACTCAAGGAAAAGGTAAAAAAGAGGACCTGGATCTACTGGAGGACCTCGCTGGGATTATTAGGGGTGGTGCCCTTTGTGCCTTGGGAACAACCGCTGCCAATCCAGTTCTGAGCACACTCCAATACTTCAGGGATGAGTACACAGCTCACATTGATGAGAAAAGGTGCCCAGCTGGTGTTTGTCGAGAGTTAATCCAGTATTCTATTGACCTCGAGAAGTGTGAAGGCTGTCTCAGATGCTTAAGGGCATGCCCCACCGGTGCCATCAGCGGAGAGAAAAGGAAACCTCACACGCTTAACCAGGGTGTGTGTATCAAGTGTGGCGCCTGCTATGACGTTTGTAAGTTTAATGCAGTAATAAGACAGTGAAAGGAGGTAAGCGATGGCAAGATATTGGATCAACGGTGAAAGCTGGGTTGAGGTTAAAGATGCTGAAGGGATTAATGTAGTTCACCTTAGTGTGGATGATAAGGAGATCGGGGTGTCGGGTGGTCAGACTATTCTAGAGGCTGTGGCACGCATGCCTGGAATCGGAAACATCCCAGCTCTTTGCTATCACCCTGCGGTTAAGCCCTACGGGGCCTGTCGGCTCTGCACCGTTGAAGTAAGCGAAGACGGAGGCTCCAAGTCTAGGTTTGTAGCTGCTTGCCTTTACCCGGTGAAAGAGGGTCTGATAGTAAAGACCAATACTGAAAGGGTAAGAAAGCTGCGTAAAGGGATAATCGAGCTTCTGCTGGCAAGATGCCCCAACGTAAAGAGGATACAGGAGTTGGCCGAGGAATATGGAGTTGACAAACCGCGCTTTGTTCTGGGGGATCAAGACTGCATCCTCTGTGGCTTATGTGTCAGGGCCTGTCGGGAGATAATAGGCAAATCGGCGATAAGCCTGGTTAACCGAGGTATTTACCGGGAAGTAGCCGCTCCTTTCTATGCCTATGAACTGAGTGAAGATTGCATTGGCTGTGGGGATTGTGCCTACATCTGCCCTACTGGCGCCATTCGGATGGGACCTGATGGAAAAGCTGTACTTCCAAAGGTAAAGATACCTTATCCTGAGATCGAAGCGATGATGCAAAGAGAAACGGTAGCTACTTCCTAGAGATTGGCTATTAGTATGGTAGAAGTAGAGGCACAGCCGATGGACATTAGTTTGTATGTTTGTTTCTAAGACTTAGCGGTGGCTGTGCCTTTCCGCAAGGTGACTTCACCGTAGCCTGATATATTATATGTGGCCCCCCACTGAACGATAGTCCAATTTGTGTAGTTTAAGTAAAAATCGCGTACGTTGTTAAAATATTAGTGGGCCTTCCAAGCATGGTGGAACCAAATTAGCGCAGTTAATAAGACGCCACCTATGAGGTAGCCTCCTATGACGTCACTGGGCCAGTGAGCTCCCAGGTAAATCCGAGAAGTGCCGATTAAAAGAACTAAAGCTATCAAACCTACCAGAGCCACCATCCGCAGAGTGCGATTCTTTAGATTGATGAAGATAAAATAAGCTAGGAGTCCCAATAAAACGATAGCAAAGAAGGCATGCCCACTGGGGAATGAATTATTTTGCTCCGGGGATAAGACGTGAATCAGATCCGCTGAGGGCCGCTGACGGTTGATGGCCAGTTTTAAGGCTGTGTTGACGAGGGTGAGCAATCCTCCGACCGGAATCAGGATAGCTTCCAGCCTGCCTATGCGCCACCAAACAAGGATACCGATGGTAATAACCACTAGCACTGAAGACCAGCCCGAAAATATGAAGGAAACCCACTGCATAACTGAGAGCAAAAAATGATTATTAAAAGACTGTAAATGGAGCGTCAGGTACAGATCACCTGGAAGCAGGGGTGTGAACCGGGCGTAAATCGAGACGATTAAAGCCAAAATTGCCAGAAATCCAACAATAATCTTATGTTTAGTATTTTCCTGCATTTTTTCTTAAAAAAGGATACGGCGATTTGGTATTTTTGTCGTGGCTATTGCCAGGTATAAAGCTGTAATAGGAAGAGGAAGGTACTTAATGTCTACCTCCAATGATAGGAATTATAGCACGCGTTACTAGAGCTGAATACCCCTAACACTGAACAATCGCTTGGATTGTGCAGTCACAGTACAAAAAGGGGGACTCCGAGCTGCTGACTTTGCCCGGAGTCCTCTATTTTACAGCGAGAGACGCTCCGTAATCAAAATCTAGGCGTTTTTTCGGGTCGGTCAATGGTTTAGTGCCTTGGGAGCTGAAACTGGAGACAAAAAGGGGGGCCGGGGATTCGAACCCCCGACCCCTTGTATTACCTCTAGTCATATACTCGTAGTAATATCAGGCTGTCTAAAAAGTCCCCAGGATAAGCACCGCCTAGCAAAGTGGGGTATAATCTGCAGCAAGAAGGATTTTCCTTTGGAGGCCATAGGATGAAGATATTCAAGCTTCAGCCAGTGGATATTTTAGTCAACGTCAACGACCGTAATGGCCCTATTTCTGCAGTTAAGCGGTGGGCTGTCGGGCCTTATTCTCACGTCTTTATGTATATGGGGCAGATGACAATCGTGGTTGATAGTGTAGTACTCCGCCACCCGATGCTCTTTGAGTCGAACGGAAGGGGGGTCGTGCTACAGAGCCTCAGCAATAGGTATGACCAGAAGGTTGTTGTCATGCGCCTGAAATCGGAATATGACCGGAGGCGTATTCCCTTTATCCTAGAAGAGGCTATTAAGCTAGCCTCTGATGGCAAAAGCTATTACGATTACTATGCCATCGCCAGGTGGGTGTTGCCCAGGATTCTTAGGGAGAAATTTCATTTACCGATTCCAATGGCTTGGCAGAGGGACGCTTATCAAATATGCTCGGAAGCCGTTACTGAAGTCTTCATTCGTGGCCAACTGACCCCTTTCCCCTACTGGGATGTGCCATTACCAGGTGACTTTGTTACGAGCAGTCTCTTGCTTGAAGAAGCGAAGTGGGGGATTCTATCAGCAGATTGGGTCTAATTTCTCCATATCTTTGTGGGGAGCTTTAGGAGCCCCAGTAGACACCCTTTTCCTTCCTCGGGTTTCTGTGCATTGTAGTAGCGCAAGCTATCCCTATTTTGCCTCATACACACGGCAGCGAAGGTTTTCCCATCCTCTACAAGCTGAAGTGCAAGGTTGCTAAACATCTCCTTGGCCCGGCTAAGAGCATTCTGATGGGTGTCACCCTCAATGAATCGGTAGTGAAATCCGCAATTAAAGGCTTCCTGGAACTCGGGAAGAGCGTCGGTGGTGAAGCTCACCACCTCAACATAGCCCCAGTATTTACCCTCTTTACGCCACACTTCCACCCCCAGGCTCTTGGCGCTGAGACAGGCCAGGGTGTATGTTTCCTTCATGGCTAGAAGGTCGCAGTTGGAAAGGTCAATAACAGCCTTCTCGTCCTGACCGATGAGGGCTGTTTCATTGCCGTGGTCATAATGAATGAAAAGGTCTATCCCCTTTGCCAATTCCTCCTCTACCCTGGCTCTTATCGCTTCACCCTCGGCGAGCTCGATGGTGTCAATACCTGCTTCCCGGCACCACTGAAGGACTTCAGCGGCAAAGGCGAAGGTATATGGGGTAACTTCATCAAACCTTGGGCGTACCAGAATCGCTTTCAAGTTTTTGCCTCCCTTTTTCGTGCATCTCAATAGCTAGGGCGATAGATTGGGTCAGGACCATCTTTCTCAATTTTTTATCTTTATCTAGCCTCTGAATCACAGCAGTGGCAGACAGGCTCTCCTGCCCCAGCATCAGCCGCCACCCAGGGTTATGGTCGGCAATCGCTATTAAGGTCTCTTTAATTTTGGCAAGAAGTTCCTTCTCGCTCATTTGCTAGCTCCTTGTTTTATATTACCATATGGCTCCGATTTTAGCCACCCCCGAATATCTCCTTGAATCTCTTGACGGCTCTTTCCGATATCCACTCAAGCCCAGCCAGACAAGCCATTATCCAATAGGCATTCGGGTAGTCAACCTTGAAAAAGATCATCGCTGTCCAGCTGGCTATGAAGATAAAGCAGATTACCGGCCTGGTTATAGCTCTTATAGTTGTTGCTTCCATTTATGCTCCTTTCAACTCATCCCAAAAATCTATAGCTTTGAATTGATATTTCATGCGTGCGCCTTCTCTAATAGCATCCGCCCCAACTCCATTGAATGGGAAACATTCTCTAGCGTTTTTAGGTAGAACAGGGGTTTGTAAGTTACACCTGTAGGCAGATAAGTCGTATGAGTAACTTTTAGAACATCGCTGACATAATACTTGCAATCTGTCCCTGGAGTGAATACAACCTTCAATCTTGTTCTCTGGTCAGCTGCTGCCAAGTCCACCAGGGTATCCGTAATTGCCTGAGTAGTGCCGTTGGCATTAGAGGCATAAAGGTCGGCACCTATTATCTTCCAGCCGACGTGCTGTTGTGTCTCGGTGGGTGGGATGGTAACAGAAGGAAGCAAACGCAGCCAGATATTTTGGTTAGCCACAGAGCTTAAATAGCAAAGGGCAAATTCCCAGGTGATAACCTTACCAGTGTCAAGAAACTTATGCCAGTAACCTTTTGTGTAGATGTAGACGGCATAATTAGTAGTGTTTGCTACCACCAGTTCCAGTTGTGTTCCATTGGCGTTAACTGCATATCCAGCGTCCCCTCCGACTGTGAACCCGTCAATGCTGACCCACGGGATAAATTCGCGGAATTTATCAAAGATGTCAGTCTTCTCTATCCCTTGTATATATACGGGACTCATGCCAGGTATCCTCCACTTACAGATGCCCGGTATTTCACCACTATTGTGAGGTCAACCGCGGTGGCTCCAGTTCCTACTAGGGATATAACTATTGTTTTTGTCGCAGCCAATCTGACTGCCCCTGCCCAAGCCACCTGCTTATCAGCGGCATCCAAATTAGCCTTAATAGCGTCGGCAGCCGATATGAAGGTAACCACCTTACCTGCACCACCAAAGACACCGCAACTGGTCATATCCGCTGTCTGAGCAGCATCAGCGTGAATTACTACAGATTCAATTTGGCAAGGCTGAGTAGTAATGGTTGCCACAACAACATCACCAGCGTTGGCTGCCGAGGTGATTGATTTCTCAAATATCTGTGTCCTGCCCATTACTTTAGGGTCAGTATCGGCAGGAATGTTAGCCGCATCCAGTTCCGCCATACGTAGAGCAGTTATCTGGTCTAGGAGGGCTGCTCTAGCCGCTGTGAGCTGAAGCAGCCCGGCCTGGTTGATGTTGTCGAGATATCCTGCTCTCGCAGCGGTATAGTTTCCAAGAGCTGTGGCAAGAGCAGCTGTCCATGATGCAGCTAAAGCAGCGCTATCTGTGCCCCTCATTGCTGCTCCAGCTAACCCTTCTACTTCCGCCTTGATTGCCGCCAAACCATTGGTAGCATCGTCAATCAAGTCAACATAGGCTTTTAAGGCAGCCAGACCAATGGTAGCATCCCCGATTTTATCTGTTTGGGTCTTAATGAGAGCAATATTTGCCCCATCGAAGGCAACACTATCAGAGAGAATATCAGCAAGGTTTTTGGTTACTAAATTACCAAGAGCAGCAGGTAAGCAGTCAACATAAGCCAGGATTGAGGCCACCTCGGTATCAATATACCCAGCGATTAAAGCTAGGGTAGCTGGAAGTGTTGTACCAGTATCCTCAAGGATTGCAGCTATCTCGGTGTCAAGGTAGCCTGCAATTGTGGTAAGGAGAGTCTTCAGAGCAGCAAGACCGTAAGTGGCATGGTCAAGTTTTGCCTCGATAGCCGCCACTTCAGCGGGAACGAACCTGAAGGTAACTATCTTATAAGGTACACCGGCTGGTATCGCGGCGGCAACACCCTTATATGGGCTGTCTAGAGTAACCTCCCCGTTAGTATTATTAAACCCGGTGATGTCCTTGGAGTCAACGAGTCGTGGCTGACCCGGGTAAAGAATAGCCAGCATGCTGATGAAAGAGTTAGCTCCAACTCCAGCTAGCCCTGCATCTTTAAAAGAATTACCGGCTGCAGCGCCAGCACCTGTAGTAATACCTTGGGCGGCTATAGTTGCCCCAAATAGGCTTAGTAATTCATCCAATGGCGGTCTTTTAGTGCCCATGTCATGTCCCCACAGCTATTATAGCTTTTACATCCGTTACTGCTTGGGCTCCGTCTAAATTCTCAACAAGGACTTTTAGATAAACAGGGTCAATATCGTAGTGTTTGGTCTGTCTTATTGATGAGCCGGCACTAAACGAGGGAGTCCACGAATCCCAATCCTCCGTGTCATAGCCTGCTCCCTCAATAATATAGGCATCGCCACTATCCCAATGGTTGTCAGTCCCCCCTCCCAGGGTCGCAGTAACGGTAGTCTCGGTATTTGCCGTAATGACCCCTGAGCTATTATCGGTTAGGTTCTTTATTGTCAGCCCCACTAGCTCATTAACTACAAAGTGAGCTTCAGCGTCAGTGAGTGCTGCGGCACCGTCTGCTCCGGTGTGTGAGCCAATAGCATAGTTGGTGAGGGATGTTCTCAGATGGATTTTGATGCCCTGGGTGGCGGCAGCATGGTAGGTTGCTTCTACGGTTAAGGCTAAACTAGACGGCACTTCTATCAAGTTAATACCAACACAGTCAGCTAAGGCAGTTATCGCAGCGGCAGCTATACTGGTTTCCTCAAGAACATTGCTTGCCCTCTTAACATGGAGCTCTCTGGAGAAGGCATACGCTTTGCCTGCCGACGGTCTCGGGGTCCAGAAGGTGACATCTGCCCCATTTACTGTCCCGAGACTGTTTTTGCTCTGTGCCCTGAAGTGATAAAGTGTGCCAGGCCCTAGCGTGTTTATTAGCTGACTGAAGGTGTCCCCTGTATGAAAACCAGATTGCCAGGGTGTATCATTACCATAGGCATCTGTTCTACCCCACTGAAACCTGACATCCCAAACCTCCCCCAGATCGTGAGTGAGTGTTCCATTTAGTATTGCTGAAGTGGGGTTAATGCCAGTAGCTGCGTTAGTAGCTACTGGTGGTGCATAATCAACCTCAACATAGACCTGGGTGCAGCGGCTGAGGTAGGCACCTGAGAGGGTGTTTGCCCTTCTCAGCGCAATACCAATTTGTATATTATCTATCTCATCCCAAGTAAAAGCTACCCCTGTTTTGGGATTTGTGCTCCATTGATTTGAGTAGTCAGCATAGCTGCCAGTTAGAGTTATTTCGCTACTTTCACTGACTGTATCGGGGGCACCAGTTCCCTGTCCCGCTTTAATGACAATTTTGTGGCTGGCTTGGTCTGGAGCGTAAGAGCCCTTAGAGCGTGCATAAACAGTAATGAAGTTTATGATGAGACTACCAACACTGGGGTTGGCGATATTATATAAATCTCGCTGATAAATTGCGTTGCCAGTTTCGACACGAGTTGTATCCTCGTCAGCAACCGCTTCATCTACCTTGTCCCAATGAAAAGTTGAGTTTGGATACTGGTAGGTTATGCTGGTCTCATCCCCGGCAGCATTTGGTCTTAGGGTTTCAACATCATTCCGCAGGTCAACAGGTCTTAGGCTGCCTTCTGGAGACTGGAGAATAACATTGAAGCCAATCTGACTGATAATCCTCCAGCCTTCGGATAATCGCCGAGCAACATACTCAAAGCAAGTTTCATTTTGGACAAACATTAGCTCTCACTCCTGTATCACCGCGGTGATGGTGAGAATACCTGCCGTTGGAGCCAGTGCCGTTGTTATTCTGACCCCGATATAGGGATGCCAGTCAGCAAAGGCCAATCCAGCGCTTACATTGTCGTTGGCAGCACAGGGAAGCAGTGGGCCTACGTCTGGGGCTAGTTCTCTGGTATCAGCAATATTACCTATAAGCTGAATCTGACAAACCTGGTTAAGCGATGACTCTACTTTAATGACCAGCCTCTTACCTCGGGTCCAGTTAACCATCTTATCTGAGTAAAAGATACCCGCTGCCCTGATAGCTTGACTAAATATCTGCTCAGGGGCTTTGGCAACCCAGGGTGCTGTAACGGTAACTTCTATCCCCTCACCCGGCGGTACCCCTTGGGCAGCCAGCCACTGCTGTAGTTGCTGAATTAGAGTAGTCTGACCCTCAGCTACCTGCGCGAGCACTGGAACCAAAGTTGTTAGGCATTCTATCAAGTAATCGAGCTTTTCATCGGTAGGAGCTGCTTGTGCCGGTCTAGCCGCGAGTAATGTGGCGATGGCTGCTCCAAATACGGTGCCTATGCCACCAGCCACTAATGTTTGTGCGGCGACACTTCCCTTTTCTTCTTTTCCGGCCATCACAAGATACCTCCCTGCACCTTTTTCCAGAGGTCAGCCGGAAGAAGAGCGGGGTCATAGTTGCGGAGCTGGCTTATACCAATAATCTGAAAATCAGCCACGACCTGGTGCTGTTCTTTAGAAAAGGGGAATCATAGTTGGTTACTTTCAAACCTGACCCAGAGTTTTGGAAAAAATTGTATGGGGATGAGTGGGAGACAGCGGCTGCGGCCGTGAAATCCCTACATGAGAAAGTGATGCAGAGGTATCCAGAACTAGAGGACAGTGTAAAATTCGGGTTGGGAGCCACTACCGGGAAGAAGGTGAGGATCCCGCCCGGACAGAAGCATGAAGCAGATATATCTTATTACTGGGATTACAAACTCCTTTGCCACATACAGGTTTCTGCCCCTCAAAAGGGGAGAGTGCCGCCTGGAGATATTTGGGTGCTTAAGGGGAAATATGCACTAGCAGTTACCAAGGAAGCGCAAGGTGAAAAGACCTGGTTTTATTTCGATTATCCATTAACCCAGAAAACCTATGCTCTTGATGTGCCGATGATAAGACCGTTTGAGAAGAATGTGGAAATCATGTATTTGAAAAAGGATGCGGCGGGGCGCCGCATCCCAGAGCCGTATATTAAGATACCACCACAGAACGCGTCTAGCGGAGACGCTCTTCTAGATTGGATAAGGCAGGAATTGAACTTAAGGACGGGTAAGAGCAAAAATTGAGGAGTAGTTAACATGACGCGACACCCTGAGGGCACAAGACTTTTAATAGGTGGAGCGATGAAAATAAAGAATGAGACGTGTAATAAATGCAGGATGGAGATTGAGGTCCCCGATTATGACGAGAGGCGGCCAATTTCCGAATATTTCCCGAAGTGGGAGCGCGCTCTTCTAAAGCATGGTTGGCAACACCACCGCTCGGACTTCCCCCCTGAATTCAAGTCTTTTACCAAATTCATGAAGTGGTCCAGCACTCCTGACGGTAAAGAATGGAACCGGAAACAGGGTAAGTGGAGAATGAGGCTCCTCAACGGTTTTGTCACTCTATATTGCAGGAGGGAAAAATGAAGACTTTTAATCATGGCCAGTGGGGGAGGGGGGATTTGAACCCCCACGCATCGCTGCACCAGATCCTAAGTCTGGCCCGTCTGCCAATTCCGGCACTCCCCCGGGAAAACAACATGATCCTAAGTCATGCCCGTCTGCCAGTTCCGGCACTCCCCCATATAGCTAGTTTAGCTTCAGATATTATACCAGAAAAAGTTAACCAATTTCCAGAAAAGTTAACCAATGATATGCTCTCTGCTTTCCTTGACTCAAGAAGACAAGGACTTTCCAAACACACACGATTATTTTACTACAGGTGTTTAAGTAAGGCTATTGGTATAAAGTTAACTGGGCAAGGTATAAACAGCTTCTTATCATCACTGACCTGTGGTAACGGTAAGTTTGCTTATTTTAGGGCTATAAGAGCTTTTGTTAATTGGCTAATAAGGAATGACTACATTAAGGACAATCCGCTCAAGAGGGTTGACCCACCTAAACCAAGTAAACAAATACTTCCCAGCCTAACCACTGAGCAGGTGAACTATTTAGTAGAGCAAGTTGATAGCCTCAGAGACAAAGCTATCATTTCTCTGTTTGCTGATAGTGGCATGAGACTGAGCGAATTAGCCAGTATCAAAGCTTGTGATATTAACTGGACAAACTGCACCATCATCATCTGGGGTAAAGGTAATAAGCAAAGGAAAGCTCCGTTCACTGAGAAGTCTGCAAAATTACTCAGGGAACTTATATCCCAAAATGGCACTGGTGAGAATATCTGGCACATGAAGCCTAAAGGTATCCAGAATATGCTTTTGGAACTGGCAAAAAGGGCTGGACTTCCCTGCAATCCCCACACTTTTAGAAGGACATTCGCCTCCAATCTGCATCGTGCTGGTCTGGACATTGAACATATTATGAGGTTAGGTGGCTGGGAAAGCTTAGACATGGTGGTAAGATATACTCGGTCGGTGAAGTTTGAAGACAGTCTTAAACTTTATCGGGGTCTTGAATCTCCGTCCAAAGCCTGATATGAAGCAGGCATCTAAGTGGAAAGACATGTCAAAATGGGTTATTGGGGAACCAGCTTATTGAAGGTGGTGAATTGAACCACTGTCCTATATAAACCTGCCAGCCACTCATGAAACGACCCAGCACATAAAGCTCTTTGTGTAATCGTTTTATCTCTTCGGGTATAGGCTCAGGTGAAATCAATAAAGCGAACTTTGCATAGAATAGGTCACCATACATTTTAGCTTGATATATATCTTGAGGCGTAATCTTTTCTCTCTTTATCTCTACAGTGATAAAGTCTTGAATATCGGCAGACCCTACGGACAGAAACAACTCTGTTGCCCAACGAATTGGGTCTTTCACTGTAAAGCCTGCTAAGTCAGGCGATGCCTTTTTACCAAGAAAAGAGAAAACAATATTATGGCGAACAACGCTCTTTAGTTTCTCGCTAAAGTTGCCATCAGCAGTTATTTCTAGATGACAGTGACCAGAACTTTTGTTAAAGCCTATCTCTAAATATTCCCTCATAGGCTGGTATAGTTCCTTCTCTAGAGGTTTCTTCCCTTTAGGCACCACTCCACTCCTAGCGTTAATCGTTTTCTAAAGGTCAATTATAACATGACTGGATTACTTCTGTCTGGGGCTTGCTACTTAGTTTGGGGCTGACAATACATCGTTTTCAATGCGGGTGGTAAAATTGAGAATCCAGGCCTGTCCAACCTTATGAGAAGGTAGTCCCTCTATTTTGGTTTAATGGAGCCAATTATTTCATTTGGGTTAACATTCAAGGCTTCAATAATCTTATTAAGATTAAGTATGGAGATATTCCGTTTCCCAGTTTCAACCTCCGTATAATAAGAGCGACTAAAGCCAGCAATATCAGCGAATTCTTCTTGTGAGTATCCCCTCTGTTTCCGGGCAGTTCTTATATTGTCACCAATCTGTAGTAGATACTGCTTATCTTTGGCGTTTCTGTCTATCCCATTCTTCTTTGACATCGCTTAGTTGATTGTGATACCATGTCACTCCATTCACAACCCGATAGAAGTGACATTTTAGAGAGCGTTATGTGGGAATTAAAATGAAACGACTTGACATAGTGATTCTAGTGCTAGTGCTAGTGTTTCTGGCTTCGGGGATAGTTGAGAACCCTATATCTAGAATAGCGAGAAGTGTAGTAGGCAATGTCCAGGAAGCTTGGACAACTCCGAAAATCCAACCAGACATGCCAACAAGGACTCAGGGTGAAGTTTGTGCCCTGGTCTACAGCTACTTAGAGAACAAAGTATCTTCAGTGTCGGCAGTCCCCTACCGTATGAACTTGCTTAACGCTTTAGACATGGCTAGACCATATTTTCAGGCTGTTTATCAAGGCAATGGTAAGTGGCAAGTTCGAGCATTAGGTTGTAGCATAAACAATTACTATCATGTTGAAAGCTACAGCTATAGTGGTCTTTGGAACTTCTACGAAGCTTCCGGAGTAATTGAGCCCGCAAATGGCGAAGCCTCAGAGTTGCTACGCTATATTCAGCGTTGGACACAATAGTTTGAAGCATTCGGAGAGCACTCTCATCAACTCTCTTTTGTAGCCTTTTTGCACTCAGCCCGTATTTGAAACATGCCGACTTTGCATTGTGAGTAAGTGTCTGTCTAGATTTCCAGAGGTTCCGGTACTTCCATAGTCAATCTATCCCCTTTATTAGTATGTTTTCTTATGCCCCAGTTATGGTTACACATTAACCACGGAAAGTATTGCCTCAGTGGTATCCAACAGCCTTTTCTTGGGTCACACTTGCCCTTATGGTAGATTCTTATGTCCGAGACTGACCCGTCTAGAGTTGGGGCAAAGTTGACAATAGCACGGTTCCAATCCCCAATAGGTCGTCTGCATGAGTCGCATATTAGCACTGGACAACCTTTACCTCTCTGACCTTTGATTGCTAGTCCCATTTATGCTTTCCCTTTCTATACTCTAGGTATGAAAACTAAGCCCTTTTATTTATATAAAGAAGAAATAACTATAAATTATAATTTCATAATTTCATACCCTCTAGGGTGTCATCTGCTTTAGTGCGTCATCGTCAGTGCCCAGTTGATTAGCCACTCCAAGAAGGTGTGCCTTATCAATGTAGATAAAATCAGTCCCGCCGCTTAACTTCTTATCAAAGCCCATGTCTCGGAGTATCTTGCCCACTTGCCAGCTATTAAGGTTATGTCCGTCATCCTTCAATCCCTTAGTTATATCCTTGAGTGCTACTCTTTGCTTTAGCTGGGAGTTTGAGTCAATAGCCAAAGACACCAGTTTTGAGACTACAAGCTGGCTGGGTTCATAGTCCTGACCTACCCTCAGATTCTCTCTGGCTTTGTTGAGTTCGCCCAATGCGTGGGCAATCCAATCAGCGTCACCGCAAGCTACGGCAGCTTGAAAGAGTGGCATCCAAGTATCAACCGCTCTACCATCAAGCTGAGCAATAGCAGGGATGGGCTTTAGACTATCTCTAAGCTCGGCTCTGCTGACTTTACCATCAATAGGGATAGGCGAATGACAGATTTGGTTAAGTAATTCAATCAGGGTGCTTTTACCAGTCCCGTGACCACCTTGAATGACTAGAATGGGCATACGCTCCAGTTTATCTATGGCGTGAGTAGCTATAGCCCAGTAGACTACTGTTTTTGCTTGATTTAGGTCAAGACCACAAGCTGAGGTTATGGCATTCGCACAGTTGGTAGTGATTTGAATGGACATTAGTTCACCTCCAACTATATTTTCCGTGAAATCCAACATTATGTCAATGACTTTTCTGCCAAATTTGTGCGTAATTTGACCAATGTAACATTTGTGACATCGCTCCGCCATTTCCCTTTGCTCCCAGTCTCTATGAAATGCCCTCTTGACATTATGGTCGGTATCGTGTATAATGAAGCCAAAATGTATAGCGTAAGAGAAGCCGCCAGCAAACTGAAAATATCTGATAGCCATTGCCGAAGACTGCTAGAAGCGGGCGAGATAAAAGGTAAGAAGTTAGGACATGACTGGGTAGTGCTCAATTTGGATTATAAAAGGAAAAGAAAACCAAAAGGGGGTATAAAATGAGACAAGTAGAATTAGCTCAGCGACTTGGAGTCAGTAAGGCTTATATCTCAATGGTAATGAGTGGTAAGAAGAAGCCTAGCAAGCATATTGCAGAAGGCTTAAATAGACTGGGAGTTAACCATGAAACGGTTAACTTTGAAGCTAAAAAGAGTATCCTAAGTCATGCCCGTCTGCCAGTTCCGGCACTCCCCCTATAGCCCATTATATCCCATTGAGCTAAAGTTCTACCACTCCTCGGTCGGTAAGCCTGATTTCAGGAATTACCGGCAGAGCCAGGAAGGAGAGAGTGGTAAATGGCGACGGTAGTGTCGTTCCCAGTTCGGTAGCTATCCGCTCCAGTGTCTCCAGTTTATTCACCACGACCTCTAATGGCTCGTTGGATAATATTCCGGCAATGGGTAGAGCTAGGCTGGCTAATACCTTGCCCCCGGCAGCAGCCACCAGACCACCTTGTAGCAGTTCAATCTCCTTAATGGCGGTGAATATATCCTCGTCATTGGTGCCGACAGCAATGAGGTTATGAGAATCATGGGCAATAGATGAAGCCAGCGCCCCCCGCTTTAAGCCAAAGCCGGTAACCAAACCAACGCCTATGTTGCCAGTAGCTTTATGCCTCTCCACTACCACCAGCTTCAGGATATCCCTTCCGGTATCAGGCATAATCGCCCCATGGGTAGCCTTGATTTTTTCTCTCCTCTTGCGGGTGATTATCTGACCGGGGACAACCTCAATAATCGGCTCAGCTTCCCCCGAAGCTGGGAGCCTTAGCGCCTCTATATTGAAGGGCTTGATATTTACGGTATTGGTCAGTCCTTTGCCAGTGGCTTGGGGTAGGGGGAATAGCGGCTCCCCCTTTTTGGCTACTAGGCGACCTCGGTAGAAAACCATTTCTATTTGTAACCGGGATAAATTACTGACTACAATTAAGTTAGCCATATAGCCGGGGGCTACTGCCCCAAGCCCGTCCAGCCTGAAATACTCTGCCGGATTGATAGTAGCTAGCTGAATTGCTCGCACCGGGTCAAGCCCGTGGCGAATTGCCTTTCGCACTACAGCATCAATATCCCCATCCCTCAGCAGGTCGACGCAACTGCGGTCATCGACGACCAACAGGCACCTTTTGTAAGTCTTATCGGTGACCAGGGGCAGCAGGGCGTCCAGGTTTTTCTCTGAAGAGCCTTCCCGAATCATGATAAACATGCCCTGCCTCAGCTTCTCCGTTGCTTCTTCAATAGAGACAGATTCATGGTCGGAGCGAATGCCGGCGGCAATATAAGCGCTGAGGTCTTTACCACCGACGCCGGGGGCATGACCATCAACAATCTTTCCCTTGGCCAGGCTGATCTTTCTCAAAACTGCCTCATCACCATTGAGAACGCCGGAGAAATTCATCACCTCACCCAGCCCGATGCAGCCCTTCCACCTTAGAACCTGACGAATGTCTTCGGGACCAAGGCTGGCTGCTGAAGTTTCCAGGTGAGTGGCTGGCACGCAGGAAGGGGCCATAAGGAACAGGTCAAAAGGCAAACGGCGGGCGTAGTTCAACACATACCTTATTCCCTCCAGACCACAAACGTTGGCTATCTCGTGGAGGTCGGTAATCAGGGCGGTGGTGCCATGGGGCACCACCGCCCTGGCGTATTGGCCAAGATCAAGCATGGAGCTCTCGGGGTGAATATGCCCGTTGATGAGACCGGGGGCAATATATTTACCCCCCAAATCCAGCACCTGTTTCGCCTGGTGGTAGTCCCCTACCCCGGCTATCCTGTCCCCACAA
>Ga0315296_10002388_pt1 | contig 16058 bp, 16 predicted proteins | sample YL17G14_18_MG_FD_203921 | JGI IMG/M metagenome (GOLD analysis project Ga0315296, IMG submission 203921) | Sediment microbial communities from Yellowstone Lake, YNP, Wyoming, USA - YL17G14_18 | ecosystem: Environmental > Aquatic > Freshwater > Lake > Sediment | place: USA: Wyoming | collected... | reverse complement strand
TGCTCGCTGGACGATGAGTCAGAAATTCAAGGATGCGGTGCTGGTCGGCGGACTGGACTCCAGCCTCAAGTCCGGAAAGCAAGATGTTAGAATAGTCCCAACAAGATCATACCTGACCAGAAAGAACAGCTTCAAGTACCCGACCCTGGAGCCTGGTCTATTCGTCTATGGACAGCTTGCGGTTATGTTAAGCGAATTTGAGATGTACAACTTTCCCGCGATAGCAGTCCTTCCATACGCCTCTGCCGCGGCCGCGGATCCTTCTGCAGCAGCGGTCGCGGTCAAGACCATCTGCAAAGCCTATAAAATCAAAGTCGATGTTACCGATCTCGAAGATGGTGCGAAAGACATAGAGGAAGAGTTCGAGAAGAGAATGAAGCAGACATCCAAATCCTTGCAGAGCATGTATGGATAATCACGTGGTTCTCTACTGCAAAACACTTAGAAAGGTCGTAGCTCCGCTTCGAATTCAAGCAAGCCGATGAATCAGGATGAACATACGCTTCCTCGGCGCATGCAACGAAGTTGGCCGCTCCGGCGTCCAGGTCAAGCTCGGAGAGAAATCTGTTCTGCTTGACTATGGCGTCATGGTTGATCACCAGATAGGTTTCCCCGTGCACGTTTCGCCGAAAGATCTGCATGGCGTTGTGGCCACTCATGCCCACCTTGACCATAGTGGGCTTATTCCTATGTTCTATGTGAGGGGCCGGCTTCCAGTATACGGAGTCGAACCGACTTTCGCACTGACCAATGTCTTGGTTCGAGATATGATCAAACTCAGCGGATACTACTTGCCCTACGAGTTCATGGACTTGGAAACTATGTTAGAGCATTCCGTGAACGTACCATATCGCCACCCGTTTGAAGTGGGAAACGGAACTGTAACGCTTCTGAACGCGGGTCACATCCCTGGGAGCAGTCAAGCCCTAGTGGAAGCGGAGGGGAAGCGAGTTGTCTACACAAGTGACTTCAATCTCAAAGCGACGAGGCTTGTGGGTTCAGCAGACTGTAACTATGGCGAACTCGACGCTCTCATCATAGAGAGCACATACGCGAAGGAAGACCATTCTGATCGAGAAGAAAGCGAGAAGCAACTTGTCGCCGCCTGCAACGAGATAGTTGAGGACGGAGGAACCGTTCTGATTCCTGCCTTCGGGGTGGGAAGATCACAAGAGATCATGTGTATGCTCATTGCTCACAATTTCAAGCATACAATCTACATTGACGGAATGGCTCTTGTGGCAATCAACGTCTTGGAGGAACACGAGTCCGCTCTTTTTGATCCTCAGCTGTTCAAATCAGCTGTCAAGAAAGTGGAATGGGTAAAGAACTGGCATGACAGGCGGAGAGCAGTCAAGGGCCCTGGAGTGATCATATCCCCAGCTGGGATGCTCAAGGGAGGCTCCGCCGTCTTCTACATGGAATCGGTCGCGCGCGGAAGGAAGAATGGGATCATCCTTGTGAGCTACCAAGTTGAAGGCTCCCCAGGAAGAGTACTGATCGACGAAGGCAAATACATGCTTCACGGCAGGCTTCAGAGCGTAAATGCAAAGGTGCTGAAATTCGACTTCTCATCTCACGGTGGAAGGAGCGAACTGTTTCGATGCTTAGAGAGCGTCAACAAGAGGACCAAGGTCTTTGCAGTTCATGGGGACGAGGATAGCTGCGCAGTTCTTGCCGACTGGGCGAAGAAGCAGGCAGGACTTGAATCATTCGTCCCCAAAGCCGGTGAATCCTACGACATCTAGGCTCCAAAGCATCGCCCTCGTCCCAATTGACCCAGTGCAGAGACAGTCCATTACGGTCCTCCAAGAGCAATTGCCGGTCAAGTTCGAGAGGGCTTCTTGTCGAGTGGTCGAGATAGGAATCAACGCGGGCAAATCGCGTAACCCCTGCTCGGGCCAATACAATGCAACAAGGATCCTGGGTGATCTTGAGAAGCATGCGAAGTGTCTCCAGGATGATAGGTTACTTGGCGTTACGGACTTGGACTTGTACGTACCGAGTATGAACTATATCTTCGGGGAGGCGAGATTGCCAGGAAGGGTCGCGATAATCTCCACCTACAGGTTGAAAGGCAAAGGCACTACCGGCAGTGGTGGGGCTTGTCTTCTCCCTGTCCGAATCGTCAAGGAAGCCGTGCACGAGTTGGGGCACACATTGGGCTTGACTCACTGCACTAATGCGTCGTGTGTGATGTATTTCTCGAATAGCCTTAGGGATACGGATCGCAAAGGCGAAGACTACTGCGAAAGGTGCTCAAGGAAGCTGGGAATGGCCAAATGACGACCCATTTCAAGGCAGCCCCTGCCCAGATCATCCCAGTGATAGCAGCGCTTCTGCTTTCGGGGATTCTCACCTTTGGGCTGCAAGCTTCGAAAGCTGAGGTGCCAGCAATCACGATCTTCCCTGAGACTCCAAGCGGAGCTACATTGAACGCGTCGGTTTTCGTTCTCATGATGGCAGTTGCTGCTACTCTGATCTACTTGCTTGTGAAGTATCAGAGAAAGCATATAGTGAAGTATCTGATCGCGGGAGCAATGTTCTTTGTCGCATTCTTTCTGCTCAACTGGTACAGCGAGCTGTACGCGACGCAGCTGTCCCCGATCGTGGATGTGTACGGATACGGGTGGGTTGGCCTGACCGGACTTTCTTCCGCGCTTCTGCTCTTGGGGATGCACAAGGGCCCTCAGAGCATCCGGGTCCTAGCGGTCACGATAGTCGGGTCGCTAACCGGAACCTTTCTTGGCGCTTCCATCCCGACGATGACTGCCATCGTCCTACTCGCTGCCCTGGCGGTCTATGATGTTGTTTCGGTGTACCGTGGTCCGATAGGCAAGATTGCAGAGATGACTGATTTGGAAGAATTCAAAGGTGCTGTACTGACCGTCGGGGACCTTACTATCGGCATGGGTGACCTCGTCTTTTACTCCATGCTAGTCAGTAATGCAATGGTCAATTTCGGCGCACTATCATATCTAGGAGCTTTCTCAGGCGTTGCGATTGGCAGCTTTCTTGGATTCAAAATGCTGGAGCGAAGGGAAGTGTTCCCTGGGCTACCTCTTGCGATATCTTGTGGACTCGCAGCCATGATCATTCTTGGCACGCTTCAGATGTGGCTTCGCCTCTGAAGGTTCCACTCTGCTGCAAGGCCGCACTCATACACGTAGATTGTCTCGCCTGGTATCCTCCGCTTGCGCATCTCTCGAGTCTCGAATCCGCTCTCTTGGAGTTTCTTCTTGATACCCAATAGATTAAGCTCTGTGGACACCGATAGGAGGGCTTTTCCTCTGGGAGTCAGATGAGCATTCAAGCCTTCTACGAATCTACGTAGCACGTCCTCGCCTCGCCATGCGTACTCAGCCCAGTCCTTTGGTTTTCCCTCGTAGTAGGGCGGATTGAATATGACTAAATCAAACCTCTCATTCTCGACTGGTTCGAAGAGATCGCCTTCCAGCACCCTGACTCGATCCTCCACATTGTTGATGAGAGCATTCGCTCTTGCACAGCTGACTGCGACAGGGCTGATGTCGGTCGCGGTTACTTGTGCTCCCCTCACGGCGGAGTATATGGCACAGATTCCAGTGCCTGTACCAAGGTCAAGAACAAACGACCCTGTTCCTACTCCAAATCCTTCGATAACCTCCAAGAGAAGTGGTGTGCTGAGAAAGAGTCCTGGATGAAAGACCCCGGGGAATACAAGCAAAGGAATCCCTCTTACCCTTTCAAGGATCAATCTGCCAAGTCTTCGTTCACGGAATAGAACGAACAGCATCCACAATATCTTACGAGAGATCCACCATTTCCAGCCTCGGCTTGCCCGCAGGCCAAGCCCGGTAACCTCGCCGGGCAGAGAAAGATGAGGCTATCGCGTAGGAGAGAAGGAGCGGGTCGAGCGCCCAAGAGGCATACCGTTCACGTGCGCTCGCGGCGCTCTATTTCGTCAGGCTTTCAACTTCGCCGATGAGGATCGAGGATTCGGTCAACCCGACGTGTTGATACTTGATGTATCCGCTCTTGTCGATTATGAGAATCGTCGGCGTGGCCTCGACACCGTATCTTAGGGAGATCCGCGCTTTGTCTCCAATTGCAGTCCATCCAATCACGTTCTGGTTTCGATATTCGCGTAGAACGCTATCTGTATCACCGGTCGGGTCGATGCTGATCATCACCATCACGATGTCCGCGCCGAACCTGGCACGGAGTTCTCTGAGGTGAGGATTTTCGGCAACACATGCCGGACAGGTTGTGTCCATGAACACGAGCACAACAGCTTTTCCTTGCTGGTCTGAAAGTCTGAAGGTGTTACCGTCCACATCCGTCAACGTGAAGTCTGGAGCAGGGGTGTTTAGCATGGTCTGGCTGGGAGGTTGTGATGGGGCGGAGAATGCTAGCCAGACGATGCCGACGACGAAGATACCTATGCCGGCAAAGCCGAGGATCTCTACTATGCTGTGTTTTCGCTTCTTTGCTTTCCTTCGTGACATGAGTGTTCAACCTCAGAGACTGCCAATGGTGAAAGGACAGCGTGGCGTAGCATCGATATCTGCAATATAAATCCAGCCAGAGAATCATCTTCGTCCGCTCAATCAGTACATGGTTGCACTTAAGAGGAGGCGCCCACGTCGCAATACTTGCGATGAAGTGGACTGACCTGCTTTGAGGGGACTGCCCGGTGAAATGTGCATCTCCACTGAGCAACTCTCGTGTTAGACACGCTTGAAGAGTCCAATCCACGGGTCAAATTGCGAAGCTGTGACACAACATCTCACTGTGGCTTGTGCGAACGGACCTACGAGTTCCCAAGCAGGAAACAACTCTTATAGTGGCTGCCAAGAAGTGCTGTACTCCTCGGAGCTAGCCTAGTTGCCCATCTCGTTCATCGCGCCTTCATGGGATCAGGTCTACGATATGCTCCTAGATTTGGCTAAACGGATGAAGGATTCCGGATTCCGACCTGACCTGATTATTGGAGTATCCCGGGGTGGATGGGCACCCGCCCGCGTCCTGTCCGACCTCCTAGAAAACGCATACACAGCCAGCATAAGGATTGAGTTCTATCTAGCGCCGGGCGTGACCGCGAGAAAACCCGTGATAAGTCAAGCGATAACTGTTCCTGTCAAAGGCACCAACGTGCTTGTTGTAGATGATGTCTCCGACTCTGGCGAGAGTCTGAAAGTCGCCGTGGAACATCTTGACGCATGTGGTGCAAAAGCGATCAAGACTGCAACACTCTACCACAAGCCACACAGTATCTTCAAGCCAGACTTCTTCATTGTTCAAACCGAACAGTGGATCATCTTTCCGTGGGAACGACTTGAGAACACTAGGCGCCTGCTCGACGAAGCTGAGAAGAAGGGAAAACCGATCAGCTTTGTCAGAGAGACGTTGACGGGTGCAGGGATAGAGGGCAACGTTGTGGAAAAGCTGATTGAGTACGCGCGTCTCTATCGATGAATCTTGATTCTCGATCTATCTGAAGACGGAAGATTCGCTGTGGTCTCGGCATTCAGGGTACCTCCGGCTATGGACCCCTCTCTAACGTTGAAAGAGTTGCGTACGGCGATCTTGGATAGTGAGATTCAGTTCTTCGATGGAGCGCGCATTGCCGGCAAGGAACACTTGGAGATCGCAGCTATCAATGCGTCTCACGCATTCAAGACAGGCATCAGTATCTCCCGGGGGCTCGCGATGGAGACACTTCTCTATGCTTCAGCACAGAGACAGATAGATGCTGCCATAACTAGGGTCGGAGTGACCCAAGATTCAAAGACAGTTGGTCTAGTTGCGTTCTCTAAGACGGAAAATGCCGCCCGAACGCTGGAAGACAGGATAGCCAAGTTTGTGGGGACAGAGCTGAATGATGGGTTGCTTGACGAATGGTCTGAGGAGAAGGCTGACAGCATCGCAACACTTTACAGCATTAATCCCATGGAGCTAGAAGCGATCAGAATGCATGACCAAGAAGTCGAGGTAGCGATCAAGAAAGCAGTCGCGGAACGCGTCGCCCTCCTATCCACGAGAATCTGATTCTGCAATGCATGTGACTACTTCGTTCGCTCTTGGGAGGCCAGTCGCTTCTCTCTCTCAACAGAAAGGATCTTGTCCGGCGGTATCACGGACACTCCTGCGACATCACCGAGGATCTGTATCAACACGATCTTATCAGGTTCGTCGAGGTCGACTTCGCGATCGATTCGCTTTGCTATTGCTTCGATCAGCGCTCGTCCCGAAATCGAAGTTCTACGTTTCTCGACGGTGATACGATACTTCTCATCCTTCTTTAGAGACTCAGCCGACTTTACTGCGAAGTCCTCAATCCCCTGCGGATCCGATGGAACGGTACCCGTGATCGGGGTTACCTTGAGAATATAGCGAAACTCCCATGGACGTTCGAGTAATAGTGAGTGCAGTTTGTCGACGGCACTCACTGGGTCGATCTTTGTCCGTGCCACAACGAGTCCTATTACTTGTGTTCGCTCGACTACAGCGGTTCGGTCGCCTGCTTCCCCGAGCAGATACCACATTTCACTGCACGTGTTTCTCTCGTTGCCCCGTGATGTGGATACGAGCAGATTGAAATCTTTCAGCAAGCGACTCTCCCGCTCTGGACTGCTCCAGTAACCGTCATCAATGCTTGAAAAAGGGTTTGGCTCAGGGATCGTGTTCTCAGCTACCTGCTCCTATGAGGCGACGAGGCGCTTGAGAGTGTTCGTCTCAATTGCTTGTCCGGTACTGGTCCCCTCCGTAGTATTGTGGCTTTGCCGGAATCGATGCGGACAATCGTCGAGCCGACTCGTCGCGGAGAACGTCCTCCATCAACTACGCCATCTATTCTATCGCCAAGGCAGCGGCGCACCATCATCGCACTGGTGCAGGGAGGTTGCCCGGTCAGATTTGCGCTTGTTCCAGTAAGGAGTCCTCCGCACCTCCTAATCAGCCTCAATGCTGTACGATCCTTGGGGCATCTTACCGCTATCGTCTTCCGACCAAGAGTGAGTGAGCTAGGAAATCGGACTCTTGGCTTGAGGACTAAGGTAAGTGGCCCAGGCCAGAATTTGGAAGCCAATGCCTTTGCTCGACGATCCATCACAGCGATCCGATGTGCTACTTTCGGTGAGGCGACGAGAACAGGCAGTGGCCTCTTTCGCCTTCCCTTGACTGACATGACCCTTTTGAGGGCTTGGGTGTTGTAGGGATCGCATCCCAAACCGTAGATGGTATCCGTGGGATACGCAACGATACCGCCTCTTTTCACTATCTCGGCGGCGCTTTCGATATCTCTGGGGCGTGTTGAGAGGATTTGCAGGGCAGCGCACATCTTCCTTTTGGTATTGAAGTGCGCGACTCGGCTTAATAGGAAGCGCGAACGAAACACGGCTTCTCGCTCCTGGGGTTGACCGTTTGAGGTATAGTCTAGTGGTCCATGGAGGCGCTGGGGTCTGGAAGGGGACTAGACGAAGGAAGGGTCTCCGCGGGGTCCGAAGAGCTGCATCGGATGGTGTGGATACTCTGCGAAACGGGGGGACAGCTCTCGACGCAGTTGAAGCTTGCGTAGTCACCATGGAGGACGACCCAACTTTCAACGCCGGGTATGGGTCCGCCCTGAATCTGTTGGGCCGGGCTGAGATGGACGCGTCCATCATGGACGGTCAGACTCTTAAAGCGGGAGCAGTGGCGCTCGTGACGCGCGTGAAGAATCCTATTCGCTTGGCTAGACTTGTGATGGAGAAGACCGATCATGTCTTTGTTGCTGGCAGCGGGGCGGAACGCTTGGCTAGACTTTTTCGCCTAGAGAGTCGCAATCCAATCACTCGCAACGCCAAGGAGTCTTGGCGGCTTCTCAGAGCACAGTTGGCGCGAGGACAAGTTGCCTACCTGCCAAAAGCGTACGAATTGGCTCGCGAGTTTCCGGAAATCATGTCTACTGGGACTGTCGGAGCCGTGGCCCGAGATGGAGATGGGAATATCGCGGCTGGCACCTCTACCGGTGGTCTAGCGCTGAGACTGCCTGGAAGAGTCGGTGACACGCCGCTTATCGGAAGCGGGACCTACGCAGACGGGTCGGGAGGCTGCTCTGTCACCGGGATCGGCGAGGGCGCCATTCGCCTAGCTCTGGCGAAGAGCGCCTGTGAGCTCGTCCACAGTGGGTCGTCCGCACAGAAGGCTGCGGACCAGTCAGTAAGGCATCTGCAAAGCCGACTAGGCATGAAGATCGGCATGATAACGGTCGATGCTCGTGGCCGAATTGGTTCAGCTCACAGTACTCCAGACCTCTGCTGGGCGTTTGTGGAGTCGGGGATGCGGAGTCCGCGTGCCGCGATGAAGTAGTGTGCAGGGGTCCTTGGAAGCACTGTCTAGTCTTCGGTTGGTTGGGCTGGCTGGGTAGCCCTGTAAAACCTCGGTTGATAGGCATAGGCGTTGGATGGTTCTGTTACGCACTCAAGCGCGTCTTACTGCTTTCGCTCGTCTTTTCGTATGCCGCCTTCTTCTACGTCTGCGAAGTCTGAGAAGTCTGACTCCCTGATCTGGACTGTTCTTCAGCCAGTCTATGACCGTCTTGGCGACCTGCTTGAAGCTTTCCTGTCCTTCTCGTCCGAAATCGTGATCGCCATGGTAGAATGGAGGAACTTCCGCTTTGTTTCTCTTGTTCCACTCTGCTGCGCCATCTTTGAGGAAATCTTCGTCACCATAAATTAGCAGGGTTTTCGTTTTGATATTCTCCGCGTAGAAGGCTGCATTCGTGTATGGGATACAGGTGAATTTGTCTTTCTTTGGGTCCCCATGTTGTCCATGTTCCGCAATCGGACCACTTATGACGACTAGACTCTTGACCATGCTTGCATCTGGCTTATCTGAATGATGGGCGAGTGCGCTTGAGAGAACCGCCCCCCCTCCGCTAAATCCGACCAGATGTACCCACTTGTATCGGCCCTTCTTAGCTAGATTGTAGAATCTCTTAACGAACTCTTTAGGTATGTTTTGACGCTCTTTGGCACTCCACTCCCACGACGAGCGGTATGGTGATTCCGGAGAGTGCACGCCAAATTTCGTCTCCGCGAGGATTTTCTCGCAAAGCACACTATCCCTCTCTGGCTCCCAATCTTTCTGAGTGCCCGCAATACCTGTGGGGTTTTCGGAAGGTCTTATCTTGCCACCCCAAAGATAGCAGACAAGATGATCTCTCTCTCCGTCTTTGATGAAAGGGGGACGAAGCACCTTGGTCGCCAACGAGGATCGGCGTGGACGGCCACGCATAGAAGTCAAGCCAGACCTCTCCAAGAGATTGCAGTCAGTGACTCTCATAACCTTTGAGGGTTCGCCTCAAGCATGGCTTGCGACCTCAAGATGTTATAGAAGTGTCGGTGATAGTTATCCATCTCAGTGACCACCACTCGATAATGCGATAGTGCCGCATTTTCTCTACATGAAGGCTTGGATGAAGGACGGCGTGAAGTGCGCCTTTTTCTTCGCTATGCTGATACTGTCTTTTGGTACTTTGGGAGCAATACTTGTGAGTTCTCAAGTTGCCCGCATGGCGTTTATCCCGCCGCTTCTCTGGTCAGCGGTTACTTCGTCACGGGGTTTTTGGCAACTAACATCCTCATGGAACAGGTAGGTAGCCCGATCCTAATTCTCCGATCGCCCAGAGAAGATCAAAGATGGCGACGAAACCGTAGATGAACCCATCTACTGTGGGACTGAATACTGACCTTCTCCTCCATGCGCTGATGAATACCATGACAATAGCAAGTACGACGAAAATCGCTGCCCATGTGCCTAAGAGTCCTGCGGCTAGTTCCGGAGCAGGGACGAAGATGGCACGACCATGCACGAAGGCCCATGCACCGAATCCCAAAATTGCCCCGACAATTAGACCGTTCTTGTATGTCAATACCTCAACACCGATTGCTCTTGGATTAGGTTCGTTTAGTGGTCTGCCCCGAAAGGTATTCGCTTAGGATGACTCTGACCGTTTCAGGAATTGAGTCTAGTAGGCGTTTTTTGCGTTCCTGTTCTAGAATTTGCTTCATCTCCTTCGTAACGGAAATCATGATCTTCTCCATCGGCATGTTCAGCCACTACCATTAGGTATGTATAGGTAGCTTTATTAATGTATTGGTAGCTATACCATTGGGTAGGGATGGATACCAAATGGTAGTCACATGCGATCTCCGCGAAGAAAGGGGCAAGGCGATAGCCGAAGTTGGCGGAGTGAAGCGGATTGATTCCGACTGGTATGAGGTCACATCTCAATCCGACAACCGAAGATACGATGTGCGCCTGACAGAGTCCGGTTGGACATGCTCATGCCCAGACTACTTCTATCGGGCCGTGAAATGCAAGCACCAATGGGCAACTGAGTATTCGCGGCAACTCAGGGAGAAAGTTCGAGAGAAATTAATCATCCAACCTATCGAGATCAATTCCTGCATCTTCTGTCACTCTAGTAGACTCAAGAAATTTGGTATCCGGCACAACAAGACAGGAGACATTCAGCGGTTCCTATGCGCTGATTGCGGAAGAACATTCAGTGTGAACATTGGCTTCGAACGCATGAAGCATACCCCACACGCGATAACGACCGCCATGCAACTATATTTCAGCGGAGAGTCTCTCAGGAACAGCGCGAGATCGCTCAGACTTCTAGGAGTGCAAGTAACCCATCAGACGGTCTATAACTGGATTCAGAAGTATGTCGGACTCATGGGCAACTACCTCGACCAAATCAAGCCGCAGGTCTCGGACACTTGGCGGGCCGATGAGATGTGGCTTAAGGTCAAGGGCAACCCGAAGTACCTCTACGCTCTACTTGACGATGAAACACGGTATTGGATAGCGAAGGAGGTCGCAGGAGACAAGTTCAGCCGTGAAGCACCCGAATACGCAAGTCGTCTATTCCAGCAAGGAAAAGAGGTTGCTGGCAAGAAACCACTCACACTCATCACGGATGGACTACACGCCTATCATTTGGCGTACAAGCGTGAGTTCTACGCCCATCAGAAACCAGTGACAAAGCATGTTGAACACATCAGATGGCGACGAGACAAAGGAAACGAGAAAATGGAGTCGTTCAATGGCACGGTAAGGGCGAGAGAGAAAACGATGCGCTCTCTCAAGCGCGAGGACTCACCGATACTTGATGGCTACCAAATCTTCCACAACTACCTGCGCGGTCATCAAGCATTAGACGGGAAAACTCCTGCCGACGCTTGTGGTATCGAAGTCCAAGGAGAAAACAAATGGATAACATTGATTCAGAATGCAACTCAGAGGGGTAAGAACATGAGTGCCCCGTGTCACGCAAAAGAATGAATGTTGCCTTGTTCAGAGGGTTACTGAACCCTTGGGTGCAGACAAGTGGATAACGCTAATACAAAATGCGGCTAAGTGTCAAGGGGAACAAAATGCCCCCTCCGATTGGTGAATGTGCAAACTGCGGCTATGTCGGGTCACCACACGCGAACGGTGCTTGCCCAAAGTGCGGCGGAGCTTGGAAGCACATTGAAGCGAATGGTGCGGGCAACTCGAAGGGAGGTCTCTCTAAAATTCGTATCCAGAATCCCAAGCGTGTGAACGGCAAGAACATGAATGTTACAACAGTAAAGGCTGGCATTGACGATGATGTTCACAATACGACGATAAAGAGGACTGTTGAGGGTGAACCTGCCGACATTCAGATAAAGTTCAAGGTAGAAAAAGATGGAGGGGTTCAGTTTCTCCATGTACATTGCCAGCATGACAAGGAACCAAGCGAATGGAGCAAATCTAGTGGACTGCCTATCGAGACTTTCTATGATGTCTCTCAGGATAATGGTTCACAGATCATTCGTTGCAAGGTATGTGGAAAAAGATGGAGCACGGCGGGTCGCATGGCAGAACTCTCCCGCCAAACGGTCGGTAACAGCCTAACCCCCAAAGAAGGAGGTAACAGAGATAGAAAAGCAGCACTTGACAGAAAAATCACTTTCGCTTTTTCTTCTCAACCAGATCGAGCGATGCGCCGAACAATTCAGGAGACTGTGAGTGTAAGGACTCCCAGTCTTCACTCGTGCTTGGGTAGAAACTAATCAGCCTATAGTTCCTCTTTGTCTCATTGCCCTCGCCAACTATGCGAATTGAGATGTCCTTGGATTCATGGTCATGAAAGGAAATCTCCCTTTTTTTTCTGACTTCTGTCAGCACTATGTGAAGTACTCCTTCTTGTTGTATAGGTGTCCCTATGAGCGGGTAGAAGCAGGCTGGTTTTGCACCTACATAGAGATCCGTCGCTTTGTGCAGGGTACCGCTTTCATCCTCCCATTGATAGCGGGTTTCATCGAATACTGGGTAGGCATCTTTGATCGTCCTGTTCTCGGATTCAACAGAGAAGCCTATCTTGTCCTTCTTAGCGCGAAGTTTGATTGTAAGTTTTGTCTCTTCCGATGCCTTCAGTATCTCGTAGAGAATCAACTCAGCTATCACCACGGCTTCTATGGTGATGATGAGATCGAACAGTAATAGCGGCATCAGGACTAGACTGTTCATGTAGATGGTGACCGAGGCAGCGATTGCACTCAGAGCTAGTATTGTCCCTCGGGTTCGGTTCATGATTTCTGCCATTACGACTTGGCGGGTACGGGTATTTGGAGCTACGGGATACCCCACAGGTGATCTTCCAAAAAAGCCCCCCACAAGTTAGCTTGGGCAAATTCCAAGTCAGCTCCCCATCCAAGTTTGCAGCGCCACCTTCGTAGTCCGTCAACCGCGGTTTGACAGCCCCCAACCAGTCATCCCCGTTACCGAGGACTTGACAGCGCTTCCTTGGAAAAGGCTTAAAAGAAACTCGTATTGCGCAACATAGGCGGCTGTTCTGGAGGCTCGTAAGTTTGGGTGAGGAAGAAGAAGACTGGGACGAAGAAGAGGACGAGGACTGGGAAGAAGACGAGTGGAGCGGGGAGGAAGGCTTCGAGCAAGGCTCTTTCTAGTATTCTTCCCGTTGAATTCGTCACACGTTTTTTTGAAGCCTAACTCAATTCCGAGTTTTTGCGCCGGAGGAGACTGTCAGTGACTAGAGTAGCTGTGCTCGAGAAAGAGAGCTGCAAGCCCGACGACTGCGGGATTCCATGCTACAGATTCTGTCCGGAGGTTCTGAATCGCAGATATGCGATCAAGTTCGTTGAGGGAGAGAAGAAGCCGATCATAGTGGAGGACGTGTGCACGGGGTGTGGCATATGCATAAAGAAATGCCCATTCAACGCAATCAGCATTGTCAACCTTCCTGCAGAGCTTGACCGAGATTGCAGTCACCGCTTCGGCGTGAACACGTTCAAGCTCTACAGGCTTCCGGTCCCACAGGAGGGAACCGTGACTGGACTGGTCGGCAGGAACGGAACCGGAAAGACCACGGCCCTGAAGATTCTTTCAGGCGAGATCACGCCGAATCTGGGGAACTTGGAAGGGCCTCCTGACTGGCACAACATCATACGAAACTATCGTGGCTCTATACTTCAAGACTACTTCGACAAACTCAGTGAGAAACGGCTCACAATCGTTCACAAACCACAATACGTTGACCGGATCCCGGGATACCTAAAGGGCAAAGTCTCGGACGTTCTCGGCAGAATCGATGACAAAGGGAGACTCCGCACACTTGTCGATCTACTGCAACTCGACCAGATTAGAACGAGACAGATGAGCGTCCTTAGCGGAGGTGAGCTCCAGAGACTTGCAATCGCGGCCGCTGCCGCGCGAGATGCAGACGTGTACATCTTCGATGAGCCCTCGAGCCATCTTGATGTCAGTCAGAGACTCAGAGCGGCTCGCGCAATAAGAGGCCTCGTCGAAGAAGGCAAGACGGTGCTCCTCGCTGAGCATGACCTTGCAATGCTTGACTATCTATCAGATCAAGTGTGCGTATTGTATGGAGAACCAGGTGTCTATGGCATCGTCTCCCACGTGCATGGCGTGCGTGTGGGAATCAACATCTATCTTGACGGATTTGTCCCAGACGAGAACATGAGATTCCGCGACGAACCGATCAGGTTCCATGCTAAGCCGCCACGTGATTTTGCCCCGGCAGAGAGTTGGCAGCTTGAGTGGCCGAAGATGAGTAAGAAACTCAAGCAGTTCAGCCTAACCGTAAGCTCTGGATCTGCAGGAATAGGTGAGGTCGTGGGTATTCTCGGGCCAAACGGCATAGGCAAGACGACTTTCATCAAACTCCTTGCAGGTATCGAAGAGTCAGATGGAGGGACTGAACTGGCTTGGAAGGGGCTGACCGTTAGCTACAAGCCACAATACATCTCCTCGAAATACGAGGGAAATGTCGAGTCTCTCTTCCGATCAGTTGCAGGCTCGGCATACGAAGCTGAAGCATTCGTAAACCAATACATCAGACCATTGGGGCTAACGAAGTTGCTGGACAGAGATATCCAGGAACTAAGCGGGGGTGAACTGCAAAGGGTAGCGATCGTCGCCTGCTTGGCCAAGGATTCTCAGGTCTACCTGTTGGATGAGCCAAGCGCCTACCTAGACGTGGAAGAAAGGTTGGCGGCTGCAAAGGCCATTCGGCGCACAGTAGAGGAGAAACACGTATTCGCTTTTGTCGTCGAGCACGACATTGTTTCGCAGGATTTCATTGCTGACAGACTGATGATTTTTGACGGAAAGCCCGGTCTGGAAGGTCACGCAGGTGGGCCAATCCAGCTTAGAGAAGGAATGAACAATTTCCTCAGTCAAATGGATATGACCTTCAGACGTGATCCCACGAGTGGAAGACCTCGTGTCAACAAACTGGGAAGCAAACTTGACCGGGAACAAAAGGGAATCGGCGAATACTACTACACCCGTGCAAGCGACTGATAATCGATAGAGAAACAGACGACGCTCGATCCTGCGCGATGTTTAACTATCTTCCTGCAGTTACAGGCCTTGGAAAGGGCAGGGTTTGGCTCAGTACTGTCTGGAGTGCGGTGGCACGCTTAGCTACGATCCAGTTCTGAAACAGTACTCTTGCAAGAGCTGCGGCCTCACGTGCACGTCTCAGCAACTGCTTGAGGGTAGGGGGCGACTGGAGGATAGGGAGTCGAGCGACGAGCAGAAGAGGCGCAGGCAGAAAGAGTACCTGAACTGGTGGCTCTCGAAGAAGTAGTCTATGCGTCTTCAACGTGTCAAGTTAGCTTCCGCTATTCTCTTCCCTGCTCAGAACGTGCGAGCATCTCGAATGGTTGCTTTTCCTCGAACCTTCGTTTTCATCAATGCGACTGCACTTCTCAGCTCTGCTTTTGACTTCTCAGGAGACGCGCCGCCAATTCTGAAGTGCAACTCAATTCTCGCAGATCCGTCCTTTTCAATTCCTCGTGGGTGCGATTTGATGAATACGTGTCGTTTTTTTCGCATCACTTCGTCAATTCTCGGTGACAACGATGATTCCGGAATTCCGCGGAGCAATAGAGAGTGCTCGTAGTAGTGGTAACGGGCTCCGAACTTTTCGATCATCGGCACGACTGAGCCTTTGAAGATAGCTCGCATTTCCTTCGGAACCCCTGGGAGAGCTACTAGGGTGGTTCCGCGTAGTACAAGGCAAGGGGCAGGTGCTGTGCCGACAGGATTGGGCAAGGGGGTGGCGCCCCCCGGGAATCTCGCCATTTTCAGGCGCGGCGGAGTGAGTTTCACTGTCGGTCCGAATCCCACCAGGTATCTTCTTCTGAGGAATTCGAGTGCCTCTCGGTTCAAGACTAGGCGTCGTTTGAGAAGCTTACCTATGCTGGATAACGTGATATCGTCATGAGTTGGCCCTAAGCCTCCGAGTGTAAGCAGAAAGTCGGGGTGCCTCGATAGGGCACTCCTTATCGCGCTTGCGATCTCGTCGTGCCGGTCACGCACCGTTGTGACTCGCCGAAGCACACCGCCAATTCTGCTAATCCGTATTGCCAACCAATGCGAATTCGTGTCCAGTGTCTTTCCTATCAGCAGCTCATTTCCGATAGCGACTATCTCGAATATCGGCTGTCTCACACGCAAGCCCCAGAAGGTTCTCTGGTTTCGCTCGCTCAGTGATAAGCATGATCGCCGGT